>Ga0316206_1001981_pt1 | contig 15380 bp, 17 predicted proteins | sample 6monthpyrite_MG_FD_204942 | JGI IMG/M metagenome (GOLD analysis project Ga0316206, IMG submission 204942) | Microbial mat bacterial communities from mineral coupon in-situ incubated in ocean water Damariscotta River, Maine, United States -... | ecosystem: Environmental > Aquatic > Marine >... | reverse complement strand
AATAGCTTTTATCATTTATTAAATCCGTTATATAGTTGCTTATTTAATTTATTTGTACTTTGTCTTATGTTTTTGTTAATTCTTTCAATTTCTTTTTTTTGTTGATATTGCACTACTAGTGATATTATTATAATAATTCCTATAAACATTGATAATATAGCTAATACTTTATCAGCTGTATCACTTTCTATTTCTGTTTTATCCTTATCTGTATGTATCACATGTGTTTTTGCTATTAAATCGTGTAATGCCATTTTATCTTTTCTAAATGGAACTATTGCATAACCTATAAAAAATATAATTGTACTTATATAATATCCTATGTATCTGATTATTGCAGTTTTCAAATTTATATCTTCGTAATTTTCATTTACAATTTTGATATTTACTAGTTTTTTTCCAATACTTTGCCCTTTCCATATTATCCATAGAAATATTATAATAATCGCTATAATTGCATCTGCTATATATTCATTCATTAATAGCGTTACAGGCACTCCTATAATAGCTGTATCTATTGCCATCGCCATTAATCTTATTGAAAAATTTGCGTGTTTTTTATTTATATAACTTATTCTAATTTCTTCTGTGTTGATATTATTTTTAAATTTGTTGTGCGTCTTTATGTTTTCTTTTTTTTTATTTTCATTATTATTTAAATTTTTTTCCCATGCTATTTTTTTACAGTTTGGGCATTCTTTGCTATAAAAAATATTTTCACATTTTTCACATTTCATTTAATGTCCCATCTCTGCTAATACGGTATGTACACTTTGCAAAATTTGACGGAAAAATACGCACTCAATGAAGTCACAGTATATGTCTATTCTGATACTAAAAAAATAGCCTTGATTGAAAATGAATACGGTACGATTTATATACCTAAGCCCGTTAATTGGTCGCAAAAAATAGATGAAGCTGACAGACTTGGCGAAGATGGAACGGTACAGATAGACAGCGGTTTTGAGTCAATATACAAAGAGAAAGATTTTAAACCTATTGAAATATCAATAGATGGCGAAGAGTTTGTCATGTATGATTATTCTTTGATGAAACATAACGCAGAAAATAAAAAACTATTGAGTGAAAATAAAGTTCCCAATCCTCTAATTGATATTATGCACAAAGTTGTTAAAAAACCTTATCAAATGTCACATAATGAACTTTATGAGTATTTTCATAGCTTGGATATTGAAACAGTTGATTATAAACACTTTATTTATACCAGAAATCTAATGATAGAAAGAGGTTTACTGGTGGGTGAGCGGATGAAACTTACAGCTATTGAAGACATTGAAAATGAACTTGAATCAGTGGGATTATTTTAAAATGAAAACTTTATGTCATGTATGTGGTAATGAATTTAATGATGATAGTTTATATAAACCTAAATTTTATTGTTCTTCTACTTGTCGTGATTATATGAAGTATAAAAATGCTTTAGAGAGAGTTTTAATCTCTCTTAGACCTACCAAAGAAGCAAAGAATATTATCAAGGGTGATATGTTCAGATTATCTAACTCTGTAAGTAATTGTACCAATACTTTTGAGGGCTTATCACATGATTAAATTTCAAACTATTCAGAAAGTGGCTGAGGACATGGGTGTAGATATTTCATATATTAGAACTATGATTAAAAACAAAGATTTAACAGCTCATAGAAAGGATGGCTATAAAAGAATTTATATTGATGTAGAAGAGTTAAATAATAGTATCAAGCCCATAGATGAAAATATTTCAAAAATTGATTTAGAAAAATATTTAGTATAAAAAGGTATTATTTTGGCTCATAGTAAAGTTGTTACTAATCAAAAAGGTAACAAAGGAATGACTTGTTAAAGAGAGGCTACTTTGATAAAGTTATTGATGATTTTCGAGGTCAAAATATAGACACAATTACTAGGTTAGATATTAAAGAGTATCTAATATCACTTAATATGAAAAGCAAGTCAAAGACCGTGTATAAGAGCTGTATTAAGGAAATCTTTGAATTGGCTGTTGATGATGGCGTATTGAACTATAATCCTGCACTCAGTATTAAGCTTAAATCTGACGAAAGAGAAGATATACAGTATTACACTAAGGAACAGGTAAAAAAGCTTTTAAGCGTAGCTTCTGGCATCATGAAGCCATATTTACTCATAGCTTTCAATACAGGCATGAGAGTTGGCGAAATACTAGGGCTACAAATAGCTGATTTTAAAGATGATGGATATATCCACATCAAAAGAACTAGGACTAAAGGCATGGTAGGAAACGGTAAAACTAATAATGCTATTAGAAAAGTGCCCTATCTTGCTTTTATACTGGATGAAGTTAAAAAAGTACAAACAAATCATATTTTTATATTTGGAAATATTGATGATGCTTCCCTGCTTCGTACACAATGGCGTGATGTATGTTTAGATGCAGAATTACCAAGATATAAATTGTATTCAACAAGACATACATTTGCTACATTGATGTTAAAAGAGAATATAGTGAGTATTAATGAGTTAGCAGGTCTTCTGGGTCATTCTAGCCCTAAAGTAACCTTAGAGCATTACGCTAGTGTTATACAGTCTAAAAACATTGATTTGGGAGTTAATTTTTCACTCTTCGGTCACGATACGGTCACGGTTGAAAACTCAATAAGCCATAAAGCCCTATAAATAGGCTTTAAACGAAGGTAGGTACAACTATAAGCCGAGTTTTGTTTTGATAGCATTAATCTACTGCATTATTTGCATAATACCTCTAGCGAAACAATAGCAATGTAAGACGCTAACCGTTTGTTTCTTGCTGCCATGTTGGGTTTACAAGCTCTTTATATTACTATAAAGACTGGTGGTCTCTTACACCACCTTTTCACCTTTACTACTTTTAGTTCGCTAAAAGTTAGAAAAATGCCGATAGCATTTTTATGCTTTAGTGCCTTAGCGGCTAGCGAAAGATATTTGGGCTTTCGCTCAAATATCGACTAATAATAGAAGTCTATTCTCTGTTGCACTTTCCCTCGTATTACTACGGCCATTAGTTAAATGGAACACTGTCTTACGGCAGATCGGACTTTCCTCTTGGATTATAAAATCCAAGTAACTATCTGTTGTACCTGTGTAATACTACTCAATTTATCCTTTGAATTAGTTTCTTTTTTGGACAAGAACACTTGTTCATAAGTTATTGTTCATATATGAACAAGTGTTCTTTTAATATAAGTTTAAATTAACAGATGTTCATATATAATTATAGCTACATTAACAACTGTTCATTTAATACTAAAAGGATTTTTATGCCGCAAAATACGACGTTTAAGAAAGGTGACGGAACAAAAGATAAAATACTCAAAGCTTCATTTTCATTGTTTACTGAGTATGGATATAAGGCTACAAGTGTAAGAAAAATAGCTTCGAGTGTTGGTATAAGAGAGAGTGCAATATATAATCATTACAAAAGCAAAGAGGAAATATTCTTACTTATTGCAAAAGATATATTTTCATCGCCCTTCTCTTTTAAAGAGGAAGAAATAAAAGAACTGGCTCTTCGTGGAAAGCCTTTTTTACACAAATATGTAATGCAGTATAAGCTACTGACTTTTGACAAGAACAATGAAAGTATGTTTAGATTACTCTTGATAGAACTGTTACAAAACAAAGAGCTTAGAGGGCAGTTTATGACTAATTTTCATGACAAAAATATTAAGATTTTATCTGAAGGATTTTTTATCATGATGCAAAATGGTCTTATTCGTTATGCCGATCCAATGACTATATCTTATGAGTTTTTATCCACCCTATTCTATCTAAGACTTCAGGTTACACTTTTGAGATTTGATTCCTTATCTACAAATAGTTTGGCAACACAATTTGAAAAACATGTTGATTTTTTTTGGGAAAGCATCAAAATGGATATTATTTAATATTAAATTGAAGGTTAAAAAAAAGGACAACCCATCACAGATTGTCCTTTAAAATAAAACTATTTAGCCATAGCTTCATTAGCGTATTTTTCACCAAGATCATAAGCTGTTATATTTGCAGCATGAACTTTAGCAGGTACTTTTGAAAGCATTGTATCAACAAGAACTTTTTTATCAATAGCATTCATCATAGTATTTGCAATAGCAAGCGCAACAACAGATTGAGTAATAACATTACCAACCTCTTCTTTTGCAATTGTAATAATAGGAATCTCTATAATCTTCCAAGTTTTTCTATCTTCATCATTAGGATGTACAAGATTTGGGTCAACAACAATTATTCCGCCAGGCTGTACACCATCTTTAAAAGAGTTATAACTTACATCTGCAACGGAGAGCATGAAAGCAATCTCACCATCATTCGCGTATGGATAATAAATTTCCTCATCATCTAGCTGAATATCAACAACTGTTGGTCCACCACGAACTTGTGACGTATATGTTGCTGTCTTTAATCCATAACCACCAGTTTTAATTTTTGCAGCAGCAAAAATTTCACCGGCAAGAAGAACACCTTGACCACCAACACCCGTAAATCTCATTAATGTTTTAGTCCCCATATGATTTCCTTATATTTTTTTAGCAAAGTCGTCTTGTGTAATTTTTGCACGTTTATTTTGATGTGCATCTTGAATATCTTTATACATATCACAGTACTCTCTAACCTCTGTGTCTTGCTTTAAAATACCTGTTGGAAATATATTTAACTGCTCTTCTTCAGTAAGAGTATCATATTTTCTCTTAGGCATAGTAATACTATCAATCCAACTTAGATTATCCATCGCCGAAACCATTTTATTCTTTCTACCAAGATTAATGTGACAGTTAGATAAAATATCTAAGTACGCAAAACCTCTATGCTCTATAGCTTTGATAAGTATCTTCTCAAGTTTTTTAGGATCAAGCATTGATTCTCTTCCAACAAAAGAAGCACCCGCTGCAATACCTAAAGCACAAGCATCAAAAGTAGGATCGATATTACCCACTTTTTGTGTAACTGTCCACATACCTTGTGGTGTAGTTGGAGATGTTTGTGAGTTTGTTAAGCCATAAATAAAATTATTAATAATGATGAAAGTCATATCAATATTTCTACGAGCAGCGTGAATAGTATGATTACCACCAATTGCAAGAGCATCACCATCACCGGCCACACATATTACATGCTTATCTGGATGCATTAATTTTATACCTGTAGCAAAGGCAACAGTACGACCGTGAGTCGTGTGAACAGTATTGAAATCTACATAAGAAGAAAATCTTCCAGAACATCCAATTCCTGAAACAACACAAACATCATCTTGATTGAGACCCATTTTCTCAACAGCTCTTACAAAAGCTTTAAGAATAACTCCATCACCACAACCCCAACACCAAAGTGTTGGCATCTTTTCTAGTCTTAAATATTTATCATAATTAAATGCCATGTTAGAATACCTCTTTAACTTTATTTACAATCTCATATGGAGATATTGGACGACCATTTACTTTGTATAGACCTTCAATGTCGAGTCTACTGGATACACGCTCAACTTCTTCTGTATATTGTCTGATATTTAGCTCAACACAAAGAACATTTTTGATCATATCAGTATATTTTTTAATACTGTCAGCTGGAGCCGGCCATAAAGTGACAGGACGGAATAAACCTGCTTTTATACCAGCGGCACGTAAATGACGAATAGCTTCTTTTGCAGAAAGAGAAACTGAGCCATAAGCGATAATAAGAACTTCACCCTCAGCACCAGTCATGTCATCTAACATAAATTCTTCATTTAATTCGAGTTCGTCAGTGTGTAACATAACCTTATCTTCAAGACGCTGAATAAGTTTACGGCAAGTTTCAATCTCTTCTGTTGGGAAACCATTTTTGTCATGGTGAAGACCCGTAAAGTGATAACGATAACCCGTAAACATTTTGTTTAGTACTGCAGGCTGATCTGATTCACACTCATAAGGGTGATAATCTTCAGGAGCGCCATCAAATTGTTTACGTCCAACTACACCAGCTTTAACAGCTTCTGCTGTTGGTATCATTGCTTTACCATGCATATGTCCAATTGTTTCATCCAATAAAACAAATACAGGCTGCATAAAACGGTCAGCTAAATTAAATGCGCGAACAACTTCCGTATAACACTCAGCTAGATTACCTGCACAAAGTGTGATTGAACGGTAATCACCATGAGATGGATTTTTTGCTTGACGAACATCACCTTGAGAAACACGAGTTGGAAGACCAGTTGAAGGACCACCACGCATAACATTTACAACAACCAATGGAACCTCTGTCATTTGTGCTAGACCAAGATTTTCTGCTTTAAGTGAAATACCAGGACCAGAAGTTGCCGTCATTGTACGTTCACCAGCCATGCCGGCACCAATTGCAGCAGCTACTGCAGCAATTTCATCTTCCATCTGAATAGTAACACCACCGATTGCTGGTAAAAGGTCAGACATCATTTCAATTACTTCGGATGATGGTGTAATTGGATAACCAGCCATAAATCTACATCCAGCATCTGCGCCCGCTTGTGCTGCCAGGTGATTACCACTTGATACTACTTCTCTTAAATCCGACATTATTTAACTCCTTTCACATCAAGTGACATATAGTTATTATCTACTATTGACTGTTGGCGTGCCTTAGACTCATCTGTTAATTTGGCAAAGCTAAATCCAGCTGCTTTGTATTCCTTTGAATCTGCTACATAAATAGCAAAGTCAGGGCATGTTAACTCGCACTCATTACAACCGATACATGATTCCGGATTATCAATCGAAATCATAGCACCTAAGGTTGATTTTGAATCATATCTCATTCCTAATACACCGGATGGACATACTGACACACAAATATCACATGCCTTACAATTGTCTGTATTTACCCAAACTGGGGCATTACCCGGGTTTTCAGTTTTAAAAGTTCCCATTTACTCTCCTCGTTATTAAAATACGAATTAATTCGTATCATTTTTAATATTAAATTTTCCAACGGAACAAGAGACAAAGCTTTTTGCTTTTAGTTTCGCTGACTCACTAAATTTGATCTCTTCATCACAAAAAGGATAGCCTAGTTTCCTTAAAATAGTTCTAAGTTGTGCTAATGACGCCTCATCTTTAATATCTACTGTTACCTTACGAGGCTCGCACGAGAGGTCAACTTCTATATTTGTAAAACCCTCATTTGTTAGAGACTTTTTAATGGTGCTAGCGCAGCCATCACAACGTATATTATTGACCTCTACTGTTGTTAACATGTACTATTCTTTACCCAAAACTTCTGAAACCGCTTTACCAATTTCTGCAGGAGAAACAACAACTTTTACGCCAGCGGCTTCTAATGCATCCATTTTTTCTTTTGCAGTTCCGGCACTACCGGAGATAATAGCACCGGCATGACCCATTCTTTTTCCAGCAGGAGCAGTTTGCCCAGCTATAAAAGCAACAACAGGTTTAGTAATGTTCTCTTTGATATAATGCGCAGCCTGAATTTCAAGGTCACCACCAATCTCACCAATCATTACAATTGCATGTGTTTCATCATCTTCTTCGAACATTTTAAGAAGTTGCTTATATGAAAGTCCAATAATTGGATCTCCACCAATACCAACAGCCGTAGTAATTCCAAAACCTTCGTTACATACTTGGTTTGCACCTTCATAAGTCAATGTACCAGACTTACTGATAAGTCCAACATGCCCTTTTTTGAAAATTGAGCCAGGCATGATACCTATTTTACATTCTTCAGCAGTAATAACACCAGGACAGTTTGGTCCAATAGTCATCATACCATTTTTTACAGCGAATGCTTTGGCAGCCTGCATATCACGAACTGGAGCACCTTCTGTAATAACAACAGCAAGTGTAATTCCAGCAGCTGCAGCTTCCATAACAGCATCAGCAACAAAAGCAGGTGGAACAAAAATCATCGATACTGTTGCACCCGTATTCTCAACTGCTTCTCTAACAGTGTTAAAAACAGGTTGTCCTAAATGCTCCTGACCACCCTTATTTGGTGTAACACCACCAACAATTTTAGTTCCATAAGCCATACACTGCTCAGCATGAAAAGAACCCTCTTTACCTGTAAAACCTTGAACGATAACTTTTGTATCTTTATTTACTAAAATACTCATATAAACTATTCTCCTTTTGCAGCGTGCACTGCTTTTGCAGCACCGTCACCTAAATCAGTTGCTGCAATTACGTTTGGAATATTTGCATTTTTAAGAATCACAGATGCTTCTGCTGCATTTGTACCATCAAGACGAACAATAACAGGAACATGTACATCTACAAGTTTTGTAGCTTCTAAAATACCATTTGCAATACGATCACATCTAACAATACCACCAAAGATATTTACAAAGATTGCTTTTACATTTGGATTTTTAAGAATTATTTCAAAACCTTTTGCAACTGTTTGAGCATTTGCACTTCCGCCAACGTCAAGAAAGTTTGCAGGAGTCCCACCCATGTAGTTAATTGTATCCATAGTACCCATCGCAAGACCGGCACCATTTACCATACAACCGATTTCACCATCTAGTGCAATGTATGAAAGACCATGACGACTAGCTTCACGCTCATCAGCATCTTCTTCTGAGATATCACGCATATCTTCGATGTCTGGATGACGACCTAGAGCTGAATCATCAAATCCCATTTTTCCGTCAAGTGCAATAAAATCACCAGAAGCTGTTTTGATTAAAGGATTTATTTCAATCATCTCTGCATCGTTTTCCATATAAAGTTTATAAAGCTTCGAAGCAAAATTAATCAATTTCTTCTGCTCATCTTTATCTGTTATTCCAAGTCCATAAACTAGCTCACGTCCATGAAAACCTTGAAAACCGATTGATGGGTCTACCGGAACTTTAATGATTTTTTCAGGGGTATTGTGAGCCACATCTTCGATTGCCATACCACCTTCAGTAGAAGCCATAATAACAGGCATCTCTTTAGCACGGTCAAGGACAACACCAAGATAAAGTTCGTCAGCTATATCTGCGCCCTCCTCTATATAAACTTTTTGAACCAGTTTACCCTCAGGACCAGTTTGGTGCGTCACCAATGTCATGCCTAATATTTCTGAAGCCAATGTTTTAACTTCTTCAATTGAGCGAGCAAGTTTAACACCGCCGCCGAGTCCACGTCCTCCGGCATGTATTTGTGCTTTTACAACCCAAACACTTCCACCCAACTCTTGTGCATTTGTCAACGCTTGAGCCGGTGTATTTGCAATCATGCCTCTTGGTGTTGGAACACCGTACTTAGCAAAAATTTGTTTTGCCTGATATTCATGTATATTCATTTATTCTCCTTGTTTTAAAATTGATACAACTACGCTTTTACAGAAAAAAATTTAGTTCTTTCCTGCACTAGCTTTTAAGCTTTGGGCGCAATCATCTCTTCTGGTTTAACATATTCATCAAATTGTTCTGCGGTTAAAAAACCAAGTTCAATTGATGTTGCCTTAAGTGTTGAATTATTTTTATGAGCAGTTTTTGCAATTTTAGCTGCATTTTCATACCCAATATAAGGGTTAAGTGCAGTTACCAACATAAGTGAGTCATGTAAATAGTGATCGATTTTTGCATCCACAGGCATAATACCAATAGCTGCATGGTCATTAAAAGATACAATTGAATCACTTAGTAGACGAACTGATTGTAAAAAGTTATAGGCGATAACTGGTTTAAATACATTTAACTCAAAGTTTCCTTGTGAAGCTGCAAAACCTATAGCTGCATCATTGCCCATCACTTGGCAAGCTACCATTGTCACTGCTTCACTTTGGGTAGGATTCACTTTCCCCGGCATAATTGAACTTCCTGGCTCATTTGCCGGAATTTCTATCTCACCAAGTCCACAACGAGGACCTGACGCCAACCATCTAACATCGTTCGCAATTTTCATCATATCTGCCGCTAATGCTTTTAATGCACCATGAGCAAATACCAACGCATCATGAGAGGTTAGAGCATGAAATTTATTTGGAGCTGTGATAAAATCATGCCCTGTAAGTTCTGAGAGTTTTTTAGCAACTCTTTGGCCCAGTTCAGGATGAGCATTTAAGCCTGTTCCAACAGCTGTACCGCCAAGTGCTAGTTCACGAACCGCTTCTAATGAAATTTCAGCCATTCTTTTAGATTTGTTGAGCATCTCTACCCAGCCGCTAATCTCTTGACCAAGAGTAAGTGGCGTTGCATCTTGAAGATGAGTACGACCAATTTTTACTATATGATTAAATGCTTCGCTCTTGGCTTGAAGAGTATCTCTTAGTTTTATTATTGCAGGGATTAGAGATTCTTCAACAGCTATAACAGCCGCTACATGCAATGCTGTCGGATAAGTGTCATTTGAACTTTGAGATTTATTCACATCATCGTTTGGATGGATTAATTTTTCTGTTCTAAAATCACCACCTAAAATTTCAGTAGCACGATTTGCAAGCACTTCATTATTATTCATGTTTGACTGTGTACCTGAGCCTGTTTGCCATACAACGAGAGGATAATTGCCATCAAGTTTTCCAGCTAACATATCATCAGCAGCCTGAGCAATCGCCTCGGCTTTGCTGGCATCTAATTTTCCAAGATCCATATTTACTAAAGCCACTGCTTTTTTTAAATATGAAAATGCACGGGTAATCTCATACGGCATGGTCTCTTGACCAATTCTAAAATTTTCTATTGAACGTTGAGTTTGTGCAGCCCAATACGCATCAATCGGAACATTTATTTCGCCCATTGTGTCTTTTTCTATACGAGTATTCATATTAGTTCTCCCCAAAAAAATTGTTTTTATTTAAGGTATTTATGAGTTCCTGCACAGAAGCGCAAGATTTGCTAAACATAGCTTTTTCTGAATCATCTAAAGTCATTTCAATTATTTTCTCGACGCCATTAGCCCCCAGCATTACAGGAACACCTGAGACTACATCTGTATAACCATATTCACCATCTAAGTAAACAGCGCAAGGATGGATTTGCTTTGTATCTTTAAGTATCGCTTCTACCATGATTGCCGTAGATTTTGCTGGAGCATAATAAGCTGAGCCGGTTTTTAAATAACCTACAATTTCTGCACCACCATGACGAGTACGATCAACAATTTCTGCAATTTCACTATCACTCAAAACATCAGTAAGCGGAACACCGGCAACAGTAGAGTAACGTGGTAATGGAACCATGTCATCACCATGCCCACCCATAACGGATGCACGAATCTGTCCACCGCCGTAACCAAGTTTTTCTTGAATAAATGCAGCCATTCTTGAGCTATCTAATATACCTGCCATACCTATGACACGGCTTCTATCAAAACCACTCTCTTTTAATGCTACATAAGTCATGGCATCTAAAGGGTTTGATACCATAATTATAATTGCATCAGGAGAATATTTGGCAATACCTTCAATAACTTCTTTAGTGATATTAGCGTTTATCATAAGTAAATCATCACGGCTCATACCGGGAAGCCTTGGGCTGCCTGCTGTCACTACTACAACATCACAGTTTACTAAATCTTCCATGGACTCTGCAACTTTTACAACTGTATGACTTCTAACCGCTGAAGCAGCTTGAGACATATCAAGTGCTTTACCACGAGCTACGTCAATTTTATTGTCACGAAGAATGATCTCATGGCAAGAACCAAGCATTGCTAGTGAGTAAGCTACCGTAGCTCCAACGTTTCCAGCACCTACTATCCCTACTCTTTTACCTTGCTTCATATATACTCCTTAAAATTAATGATTATTATTTAATGACTAAATATACTTAAGCAGTATGTGTAAACACATAACACTTAAGTATATTAACTAATATTATATTAAAGACTTTCGCCCTTTGTTTGAAACTACTTAGTTTCAAACAAAAGAAGAAATTGTGAAACATATTCTATGCCTTTTAGGACATAGAATAATTAAAATTATATAGAATTTATAATATTGTTTAGTGTTGCAGATGGTCTCATCGCAGCTTCAGCTTTCGCATCATCTGGGTGATAATATCCGCCAATATCTTGAGCCTTACCTTCAACTGAAAGTAATTCTTCAATAATCTTTGGTTCATTCTCTTTAAGTGTTTTAGCTACTGGAGCAAATTTTGCAGCTAACTCAGCGTTGTCACCTTCAGCTAATGCTTTAGCCCAATACTGAGCTACGAAAAAGTGAGAAGCTTTGTTATCCGGCTCGCCAGCTTTACGTGAAGGCTCTTTGTTATTATCTAGGTAAGCATCATTTGCCTTGTCGAGACCTGCAGTAAGTGCAGCTAGTTTTGCGTCATTGTTTTTTTGACCGATAAACCTTAAGGATTCAGCAAGCGCTAAGAACTCACCAAGTGAATCCCAACGTAAGTGACCTTCTTTTACGAATTGTTCAACATGCTTAGGGGCTGATCCACCAGCGCCAGTCTCATATAAACCACCACCAGCAAGTAAAGGAACGATAGAAAGCATTTTTGCAGATGTTCCAAGCTCTAAGATTGGATACATATCTGTTAAATGGTCTCTTAATACATTACCTGTTACAGCAATAGTATTTTTACCTTCTCTTACTCTTGCATTAGTGAATCTAGTTGCAGCTGTAATATTCATTATTTGAATATCTAAACCAGCTGTATCATTCTCTGCCAAGTAAGTATTTACTTTTTTGATCATCTCTGCATCGTGAGCTCTGTTTTTATCTAACCAGAAGATTGTAGGTACGCCTTCAATTCTTGCTCTCTCAACTGCTAGTCTTACCCAGTCTTTAATAGGAATATCTTTAGCTCTACTCATTCTCCAGATATCTCCAGCCTCAACATCAAATGCCATAAGCTCAGTACCATCCCCAGCAGTAACAGTTACTTTGCCACCAACTGCAAGTTCAAATGTAGTTGGATGAGAACCATACTCTTCTGCTTTTTGAGCCATAAGACCAACATTAGCCATAGAACCCATAGTAGCAACATCATATTGACCATTTTTAACACAATCAGCTACCATCTCTGCGTGGAACATACCGTAGGTAGAATCAGGAATTACAGCTACACATTCAAGCGCTTCACCTTTTCTGTTCCACTGTTTACCACCTTCACGTACAACAACTGGCATAGAAGCATCGATAATTACATCATTTGAAGCATTGAAGTTTGTTGTACCCTTGTCAGAATCAACCATTGCGATTTCTGGGTTATCAGACTCAACTACCGCTTGGAAAGCTGCTTTGATTTCTGCTTCTTGAGCATGACCAGCAATTTTCTTCTCTAAATCACTCATACCTTGGTTAGGGTTTACATTTAGTGATGCAAACACATCTGCATATTTTGTAAATACACCTTGGAAGAATACTTCAAAAGCATGACCAAACATAATTGGGTCAGAAATTTTCATCATTGTTGCTTTAAGGTGGATTGACCATAAAACACCGTTTGATTTAGCATCATCAATTGTTTTTTGGATAAATGCTCTAAGTTTAGCTGTAGACATAAATGTACCATCTAAAACTTCTTTATCTAACGCGTCAATTGTTGCTAATTCTTTACCGTTAAGCGCTATAGTAACCTTTTGTTTTTTGTCCATAGTAACAGACTGCTCATTCCCGTAAAAATCTCCATTACCTTCCATGTGTGCAACATAAGACTTTGGATTCTCCGGGAATGCTCTAAGTTTATGAGGATTTTTTTGAGCAAACTTTTTAACAGCTACTGCTGCACGTCTATCTGAGTTTCCTTCACGAAGAACTGGATTAACAGCTGAACCTAAACATACATTATATTTAGCACGAATTGCTTTTTCATTAGCATTCGCAGGGTTTTCAGGAAAGTCAGGAATATCATAACCTTGACCTTGAAGTTCAGCAATACAATCTTTGAGCTGCCCAACAGAAGCTGAAACATTTGGAAGTTTAATAATATTTCCATCTGATTGTAAAACAACTTCTCCTAACTTAGATAGTTCATCTTCAGCAAGACCCTGGCTCGCAAGAACTCTACCTGCAAGTGAAATATCACTAGTAACTACTTCCACGCCTGCTGCTTTAGTAAAAGCGTTTACAATAGGTAACAATGAATAAGTTGCTAAAGCCGGTGCCTCATCAATTTTTGACCAAATAATTTTTGACATCTTGTATCCTCAAATTTATATTTTATTTTCATGATTAAACTTTATGAAAATTTACAAATTTAATGATAGCACTAAGATAGGCAATATTTAGTCTGGCTGAGTAGAAATTCTTCTCATTCTTGCAAAGTGTTTCATTTTGTAGCATGCTTTATATTGCTCAAATGTGTAGAATAGTTACATGCGAAGTCGTGCTTTCCACTCTTGGACTTCATAAAATAGAGATAATTTGTTTTAGCAGGAAAAACTGCTGCTTTGATAGCTTCAAAACTAACATTACATACTGGTATAGGCGGAACACCTTTATATTTGTATGTGTTAAAACATGTCATGTCTTTTCTTATTCGTTTTGCAGTAACCCGCTCATGTGAGTATTTACCATAGTTCAGAGATCCATCCATCTGTAATAACATCCCTTTATCAATTCTATTGTATATCACTGAACTAACTATTGGCATTTCAGATATATTTGCTGATTCTTTTTGAATAATAGATGCAATTGCTACATAACGAAACCATTTTTTTTCATTGTAGGTGCCAAAAAGCTTAATAGAAAACTCATGTATCTGTTTTAATGATTGAGTTAACAAGATTTTTATCAATTCTTTTTCTGTTATGCCAATTGGCAGGCTGTAAGTATTGGGAACAATGGCCCCTTCTTCTATAGAAAAATATAAATCATAGTAGTGTTGCAATATTTTCCTATTGAGCTTAAGATTTTGAGCAAGTTGATTTAAAAAAATATATGTTGTTTCCCCTGGAATCAAAGTTATATTTTGAAGTGCTGCTTTTGCCGTAGCAAGCTTATATAAGAAATCACCTTTACTGATTCTGTTTACTCCAATGTTAATCCATCCATTTTGAGGCCTTCCTATAATTCTCAAAAGCAGTGAATCAAGCTTAGAGACATTGTAATTTTGTACCTGCAATTGTGCTATAATTTTATTTATAGAGCCTTTTGGAATATGTATAACTTTTGATGTTTCCATTGGCTTATTTAGGTAATACATGACTGATAAAATAATAATCAATACCATTTCAAAAATCCATTTTATAATTGTAAGTTTTTTGATATTCATTTTTTTGACACTTTCTGTTGTATTTGTAATTTTACAAAATGGACTGTATATTGATAGTATATCAGTTCAAAACCTTAAAATTGAGAAATTATACATAAAATGGGAAAAAAAAATAAATATAAACGTTGAGAAGGTCGACTTTACTTCCCAAGCTAATAAAAAAGTTCCATTTGACTATAAAAATATAAAACAAACTTTTAAAAAATTGGTTTTATTCAATAGTTGGTTTGAA
>Ga0316206_1001979_pt1 | contig 15406 bp, 13 predicted proteins | sample 6monthpyrite_MG_FD_204942 | JGI IMG/M metagenome (GOLD analysis project Ga0316206, IMG submission 204942) | Microbial mat bacterial communities from mineral coupon in-situ incubated in ocean water Damariscotta River, Maine, United States -... | ecosystem: Environmental > Aquatic > Marine >... | reverse complement strand
AATGCTCGGGGCTCCGGCGCTGACGGCACGCGGGGCGGTCCGCGCCGGGTGCGGGTTGGTCAAGATCGCTTCGCCATCGCCGATCATCGAATCGGTGCTCACGCTTGCGCCATTTGCGACGGGATTCGGGCTCGAGGTGGATGCCGATCGGGCGATTGTTGCGTCGAATGCTGCGCCCGTCATCGACGAGCTTGTGCGCACAAGCGATGCGATCGTCATCGGGCCCGGGATGGGAAATGGCGATGAGGTCGGGCAGATCGTGGTGCGCTTGGTCGGGCAGGATGATGTCCCGATCGTCGTTGATGCCGACGGGCTCAATGCGCTGGCCGCCATGCCCGACTTTGTGCGCGATGTCCGCGCGAGCATGGTCCTGACCCCGCATCCGGGCGAAGCCAAACGATTGATGTCGGCCTTGGCGATCAACGGCGACCCGACGGGCGATGAATCGGAACGGGTCAGGGTGTGCACGGCGCTCGCTCGGCGAATCGGGTGTGTGGTGGTTCTCAAGGGCAGGGAAACCGTCGTCTCCGGCGGGCATCGGGTGTGGGTATGCACGCACGGCACCCCGGCGATGGGCGTCGGCGGGACCGGCGATGTGCTCAGCGGCGTGATCGGATCGTTGATCGCCCAACGAGGTGTGGATCTCTTTTTCGCGTGTGCGATCGGGGTCGAGGCCCATGCGATCGCTGGTGAGCGATGGGCCCAGCACCATCATGCGAGCGGCGGGATGATCGCCAGCGAACTTGCCGACGGGTTGGTCGGGGTGATCGAGGCGATGCGAGGGTAGTTAGAACTGTTTTTCGAGCGAGTTCTGGATCATCTTGCGCATCATCTTGATCTGGCTCTCCGTGAGCCCGGTGTCTTTGGTGTTGACGCTCATGGCGGGGGTCCAGGTGGTGGATTCATATGTGTAGCCGAGCTCGGAGGTGATGACCTCTTCGATGCCGGGCATGTGGGCGGCGCCATAGAAAATGGCGATGTCCTTGTTCTCGGGGCGAGCGGTGAGCTCGGCTTTGAGGTACTCGATCACCGTCGCGTTGCGCCCTTTGAGAATCACTTTTTCGATCGCGTCGAACTGGGCGAACATTTTGGTAGTCTCCATCATCGCCAGCATGTCCATCACCACGAGCTTCATCATCGATGACATGGTGGGCGAGCGGGCGACGAACTTGAGGACGAAGCCCATGAGCTTGGCCGAGAACGAGTTGCCCTCGATGAGGTTGAGGATCATGGCGTTGTCCTCGCCGAGCCCGGCGAGCTGCTCCTGGAGTTCCTTGATGTCGATGTCGGCGTTGACCCACTCTGGGTTGGTGGTGTCCATCTCGTCGAGCTGGAATGAGACATGGAGGGCGTTGGCGAGTTGGGTCTGGATGCCCTCTGGGGCGGGCTTTGTTGGATCGTCGGGTGAGTAGGTCCGGGAAACGAGCGAGATGTCAGTGTCTGCGCCGGTGCCACCGATTTTTCGATCTGCGCCCGTGGAGGTCAGGGCGATCTGCTCGGTCTGGGAGTCGCCGTAGTCGATGTTGACTTTGCGGAGGATGATTTTTTCGCTCCACCCGTCGGTCTCGATGGATCGAACGATGGCGGCGATGCGTGGGTCTTCGCTCTTGAGCAGGTCATCAAATGATTGGGGGAGTTGCGAGGTTGTTGCGTGATAGCGATCGACAATCTCGAGGAGCAGGTTGAGCCGATCTGTCGTCGCGTCGGCTTTGGCGGTGTCATTGAGTTCGGGGTCGATAGGATCGAGCCCCGCGGGCTTGACACCCTCGAAGAGCACCGCGTCGTAAGACTCGAGCGTCCGCTGCATGGTGTGGTAGAACTCAGGGTCGGCGATATGGATCGCGGCGAGGAGGTGGATCTTTGGACCCTCGCCCGATATCGGGACAAAGGTCTTTTGGGCCATCTCGAGGGCGACGATCCCATCATCGGACTCGATGACCCGGGCGTAGGGGTCGGTATCGCCAGCGAACGAGGCGGACGAGCAGATCGCGGCGATCGCCATCGAAAGCGTGGCGATCAGGCGGACGGGGTTAGTTCGATAAATCATGCGATCACTCCTCGGCGGTAGCGCCTGCAGGAATGATACCGGGTCGGCGGGTGCGGGATGCGGTGAGGGAGATCGGTTCGATTATGGGGCGAGATCGCCTGTTTTTTTGCTCCAGAGCTCGTCGAAGCTCAGCACCTGACCATCGATGGGCTCGGCGAAGGCCTCGGCCTCGGGCTTGGTCGAAAAAGCGGCGGTATGCGAGGCCATCGGGGTGATGAGCCCCTTGGCATAGACAAACCAGAGATCAGCGGTCGGGATCCATTGGCTCGAAGCATGATCGTGCGACCAGCGGGTGACGATGGTGAGGTGCGGGTGTCCGGTTTCGTAGTCGAGCTGGCAGCTGAAGTCGTCGAAGATCATCGGCATATCGCCACGCTCGCCCTCTACCACGGTGGCGGTGGCGAATCGTTCGTCGGAGATAATCATCCCGCAATGGGCGCAGATCGAATCGCCATAGCGGATCTCGGGCGGGCCGGCGTTGTCTTGGTCGCCGCACCCGGGGAGCAAGAGCAACGCTCCAATGATTGCGATGACCAATGGTGTGTTGATACTCAAATCGAACCCCGTTTCTTGAAGATGATCAGCGCCAGTGCAAGCGGAACGATGGCCCAGACGACGAGCACAAGGGCGAGGATCCAGGGGAGGGCGTCGCCGTAGGCGTTGGATGCATACATCCCGACGGGCCCGAGCACATCGAGCGAGGCGTTCATGTTCACGATCACGCCCATCTTGAAGGCTTGGAGCGGATTGATGATGGCGACGGCGAAGACCTCCTGGACGCGGAGCTTGAAGATGATCGTGCCGGCCATGAGCCCGAGATCGCTCAGGAAGACGAGTGCGAGCCAAGCGAAGAGCCCGAGCCCGGTAGCAACGCCCGATCGACGAGAAAGCACAGAAATGAGCATCCCCACCGAGAGCATCGCGAGGGCTAAGCCGCAGGTGAAGGCGACGAGCATGACGAAGGCGCTCAAGCCCGTGCTCCCTGCCCGCCAGGCGAGCACCGCGGCGCTGAGCCCGAACCCGATGCACATCGAGCAGACGAGGGCCGCGCTGAGCCCGAGGTATTTACCGAGGAGCAGCTCGGAGCGTGAGACGGGCTGAGCGAGGAGGTAGAGCAGGGTGCCGCGCTCTCGTTCGCCCGCGATCGAGCCCGCACCGGCGATGAGCGCCATGAGCGGGACGACGAGCATGACGAGATTGAGCAAGCCAGCGGTGGTGCGCCCGAACCCGGCGAAGCCCTGCTCGCCCGAGCCGGCGAGCGACATGAACGAGACCGCGACCGCCAGGACGGTGAAGGCGATGGTATAGAGCAGGAACCATCGGCTCGAGATCGCATCGCGGAACTCGCGCCGCGCGAATAACAGGGTGGAAGGTATGGGCGAGAGGTGGGCGGTGGACGATACGGAGCTCGGTTGTGTAATAAGCGTGCTCATGCCTTATCCCCTTTGTTCTTCTTGAAGTCGATGATGACATCCTTGAGAATCTCAAAGTCGCGGACCTCGATTGATGCTTTGGAGAGCACCGACATGGGCTCGCCCTTGCGGTTGCGGGGCACCGAGACGCAGAGCCCGTGCCCGTTGAGGTTCACAGCATGCCCGGCGTTGCGCAGGACCGTCGCCGCCGATTCGTCGGTGCCCATCGAGATGTGCAGGCGGAGTGTCTGGAGGGGCGAATCGGTTGGCCAGAGCTCGGCGGGGGTGGTATCGGAGATGAGCTTGCCCTTCTCCATCACCAGCACTCTACTCGCCAGCGCGAGGACCTCGTCGGGGCGGTGCGATGCGAAGAGCAGGGTCTTGCCCATCTGGCGGAGATTCATCAGGGTCTCGACAACTTCGCTGCGTCCGGATTCATCGAGGTTCGAGGTTGGTTCGTCGAGGACGATGATGGGCGGGTCGGCGATGAGCGCGATCGCCAGGGCGAGGCGTTGCTTCATCCCGCCGGAGAGATCGCGGACGCGCTTGTGCTCGTGCCCGTCGAGCCCGACCTTGGCGAGCGCCTCGGCGGCGGCCCGCGCATCAACCTTCCGGAGTTTGGCGAAGAAAAGGATCGATGAGCCGAGCTTGGCGTCGTCGTGGAAGGCGAGTTCCTGGGGGACATAACCGACGAGCGAGCGGGCGAGCTTGCCCTTCTTAGCGACATTGATGCCGTTGATTGTGACGGTGCCTTTGAAGGGAAAAATCCCGAGCAGGCAACGGATAAAGGTGGTCTTACCGGCACCGTTGGAGCCCCAGAGGGCGAGCGCGTCCGATCCTTCGAGTTCAAACGAGAGGTCGTTGACCGCGATCACTTTGCGGAATGCTTTGGTGACATGTGATGCCTGGATCATGCCGGGGCCCCTTTGGGTTTAAGTGGGGTTGGTGATGAGATGGTAGGGAGTGGATGCTGGCGGGCGATCATCCAGCCACCGACTCCGGCGCCGAAGATCAGCCCCGCCGCGAGCAAGAACATCGGGGTGCTCGATGTTGGGTTCGAGGAGACCAGCAGATCGAGCTTTGGCGGGCGCGAGAGCGGGACCGGATCGGTGAAGATCGGCTTGGGGCTCAGATCGGGGAATGCGCGGGCGGTGAGTTCGATCGCCTGCTGGGCGGGGGAGTGGACAAAGAGGCGGAGATTGGGCTCGCGGGCGAGGAGGGTCATAAAAAGACTTCTTGGGGCATAGGGAAGGTCCCCGACCCCATCGTTGTCGGCGTCGTAGCCAGCGTAGTTGGACCAGAAGTTGCCGACGCCGTCCTGCGAGAACTCGTTCTTGCTCAGTTGTCCCCCGCCGTGGGCGGTGACCTGCTCTTCGTTCTCGACGAAGGCGTTGTGGGTGATGACATTATTGTGTGTGATGGGCGTGGCGAGGAGCCCGATCTCGTTGAAGGCGATCTTGTTGTCTTTGACGATGCCCGTCGAGTCATAGGACGAGGGGGAGTTGTCGAGGTAGATCCCGACGCGGTTGGCGAGCAGGGCGTTGTTCTCGACGGTGATATTGTCGCAGTCCTTGAGCCCGATTCCGTACCCGCTTGAGCCACGGTTGTTGATGATGTTATTGTTGATCATACTGATCGAGTTGGAGTACATCAGGTAGATGCCCACCGAGTTGCCATTGAGTTCGTTGTCGGCCAAGAGCGTGTGGTGGGAGTACATAAAGTGGAGCCCGTACCGGGAGTTGGAGACCTTGTTGTCAAGGATTTTGAGGTTCTCGGAGTACCAGAAGACCATGTCGCGGAGCCCATCGACGGTGTTGTTCTCGACGATGGCGTTGTGGCTCCACCAGAGCCGGATGCCGTCCCCGCGCCGTCCGAGATCGAGGTCTTTGCCGTGGATGGTGTTGTTGCGGATGATCGAATCGGGCGATTGGCGCATGTCGATCCCGAAGAGGACATCAACAAAGCGGTTGTTCTCAATGATGACGGGCCCGGCGTTGGTAAGGATCCCCGAGGGCTCGTGATTGACCCCGGAGCCCGAGCCTCGGATGGTGAACCCGCGGATGGTGATGTCTGGGACAAGGAGTTTGATAACGACACCTTCGCCGCCGCCGTCGATGGTGGCTTTTCCCTGCCCGTCGAGCACGACGGGCTTTGTGATCTTAAGGTGCCCGTTGTAGACACCCGGGGGGACAAGGATCAACGCGTTGGGCTCGGCGTTGTCGATCAGGGCTTTGATCTTGGCGATGGGATAGTCCTGCCCCTGCGCCGAGATCGTGGAGATCGCGATAACACACAGGGCGATCAGAACCGTGATGGATCGGCGGGTGTTCACGATGATGCCGCCGCCTTCTGGGCTTTGATGAGCGGGAGGTAGGCTCTTCGGTGGAAGTACATCGCGACGATCATAAAGAATGATGCGATGGTCGCGAGGATCATCCCGATGCCGGGGGTCGCTACGGTTTTGAACTGCCCGACCATGCCCGTGCCGAGGACCGGCGGTACGAAGGGGTCCACCGAGTTTGACAGCGGGGCGTCTGGATCGAGGTTGAGCCCAAAGTTGCTCATCCAGTAGTGGAGATCGAGCAGGAACACGACGGGGAAGAAGAGCACCGGCAGGATGAGCAGCACAGTCCATCGGCTGTGGATCCAGCTGGCGAGTTCGAGGAGCACGACGAAGAAGATCATGACATAGACCCCGACGGAGCGTTCGAACTGGGCGGCCTCGCCGAGAGGTCTCATCCCGATATAGTGATTGAGGCTATCAATCTCGGCGACATCGCCGGCGAGGTGATTGACATACGCGATGAGTTGAAGATTGTCGGGATATTGCGGAGCGACGAGCGACATTTTCCAGAACGGTACAAACAACGATACGAGCAAGAGCACGCGGGCGATGAGCAGAAAGAACCCCGGCGCACCGTATTTGAGTCCGTGCTTGTTGAGGTCGATCTGGTCAACGCGAGGACCGATGATGTGGTCGATGAATGAGGGCATCTCGTAGTTCTCCATTTATGGCGCTTCTTGCGACACCGACAAGGGTAATACGCCGGAACGCATTTTCATGCGTTCGGCATAGAGGGAATTAATCGGCGGGCTCGACCATGAAGTAGCCCATCATCTCGAGGTGGAGCGCCGAGCAGAACTCGGTGCAGTAGTAGGGGAAGGTCCCGGGGGTATCGGCGACAAACTCGAATGTCGCGGTCTCGCCGGGCTCTAGGCTCAGATTGATATCGTAGACCGGAACGGCGAAGCCGTGAGTGGCGTCGACAGCCCGTTCGATGTTGGTGATGTGCCAGATGACCTTATCGCCTTGTTTGACGGTGATATGCTCTGGGTTGAAGTGTGAGCGGACCGCGGTCATGAAGATCTCGACGGTGCCTTCTTCTTTGCGTTCGACGCGTTCCATCTTGGGACGCGGCGCCCACGGATCGACCGATTGTGTCTGTGGGTCCCAGCCGATTTCTGGATAGACCGCCCATGGGTTGAGCTTGTCGGCCTTGATGATCTGGGCATAGTGAGGCTCGCCCATGCCGATCGGCATGTCGTAGATGACCGGCATATGGGTCCCCTGCTGAGATATATCGAGGAGCTGGAAGTTTTGTGGGAGCAATGGGCCTGTCTGGAAGAACCGGTCGACCGCCCATTTATTGAATGCCACGAGGTACTTGCCGTCGGGGCTTACGGTGTCACCCTCTGCCGCACCGAGGTGACCGATGTTGTACTGGACTGGGGTTTTCTTGACGAGTGTCCAATCCGGCTCTGGATTGAGGGGGCCGTAGACGCCGCCGAGGGTCCAGCGGGCGACCGCCGAATCCAAGAACAGCGAGGTGTATGCGTACCCATCGGGTCCAAACTGTGTATGGAGTGGACCGAGACCAACCTCGACCTGAGCCTCCATCACCGCATCAAAGTCAAGCACGGGGAGCCCATAGGCATCAGAGCCAGAGAAGGTCTTGTTGGCGATGGCTTTCTTGATCTTGTCTATCGAGTAGATGGTGGTGTGTGGGTCAAGCTTGCCCGAGACCACAATGAACTCGCCCTTGGGGGTGACATCGGCGCCGTGCGGGCTGCGGGGCTCTGGGGTCAGGTAGATGAGCCCCTCGTCGATCGATGTCTGCATCGAGATGACGGGGAATCCCTCGATCATGTCGTACTTGCCCGCCTGATAAACCTTCTCGGCTTTCTTCCAGTTGATGATGTGGAGATAGTCGGTGGCGTTCATGCTCACGCCGGCCTCGAAGGGTGGTTTCTTGTCTTCAATGCCACCGGTTGCGAGCTCGGTGTTGATCGAGTTGAGGAATAGATACCCGTCGCTTTCGAGTTTGCCGCAATCAGCAACATCCTGCCAATATGGGGGGAGCTCGATGGCGAAGGATTTGCTCTTGTCAATCCGTCCAGCTTTTCGATCGAACTTCCACATCGTGACCGCACCGCGATATTCATCCTCGTAGTCGCTCGTTGGTGCGTACGCGGCGCCCCATGGTACATTGTACTGCGAGCTCTCAAAGATGTATTCGGTGTCTGGGGTGACAAAGGTCCCGCCATGGTCGTTGATGAAGAGCGGGTTCTTGACGATCTGCTTGGTCTCGAAGTCACGCAGGTCAATCACCGCGATGCGTGCGTTGGCTTTATCGTTGATGAAGAGCCACTCCCCGTCATAGTCGCCCTTGGTTTCTGAAAGCGCTGGATGGTGGGTATCGCCCCAGAGATTCTCTTTGCCCTTGACGAGTCCCTCTGCGAGCACATCTTCGCCGACGCCATAGCCCCACCCTTGCCAGGGCTCTGGGGTAAAGACTGCGATCGTGCGGAGCAGACGCATCGAGGGGACCCCGATGACGAAGACCTGCCCGGAGTGGCCGCCCGAGGAGAAGATCAGATAGTCATCAATCTTCCCTGAAGGCGTAAAGGTTTGTGCCGCGGCCAGAAGATCTGCGGTCGAGAGCCCTCGCTCTTTGGCGACCTTCTGGACATCGCTCATCGACTGCCCCCATGCCGAGGTGGCAAGTCCGAGTGTGCAGAGCCCGGCAGCAAAGAGTGCTCGGGTACTCAATCGTTTGCGTGTCATCTTCTTTCCTTTCTGAAATCCTTGGACAGTTCGATGGCTTGGCGATGAGTCAAGCGGTCGATGTCCTTCATGGTGAAAATACTTCGAGATGCAGATCGTTCGTTTGAGCAACGATCTGGTCTGCTGTGCGAGGACGAGATCACCCATGACTGCCGACGATTTCGACACTGTCTGTCTCATTGGTAAATCCGTCTTGTTCTGGTTGGAGTGGGTCATGGGTGGTTGCTTTATGTGCATATTTGGATATATATATCGTATTATTGTCAGTATAGAATCCTGTCATAGAAGAAATCAAGGCGTAAAAGTGATTGATTCTCAGTTTGACGGATCAAATGTGTAAAAATTCCGCATTATCAGCCACTGACAGGGCCCATAAAACGATTTTCTCGAAATGAATTTACAAGACCACGGACCGATTCTGGGTTCAAAGCCATTCACACACTTCCTGTTTCCCAGCATTATTTTCCTGATTTCTTGCTGGAGAGTGAACCTCAATCGCGTATTGAAATGCCAGTTTGGTTTCGAGTGGATGCTCGTGATGCTCGATTTGGGCGATGATTCGACGATTCCTTGATCGCATTTGGAATAGATTCTCCCTACCATCCGTTGATATCTTCATCTACGGAGCATGCTCTTCCTATGCCAGTCCGGCTCATTCCCATATTGATCGTCTTCTTGAGCGGCCTATTGGCGAACTTTTCGTGGGTGGGTTCGGGGTGCGGGTGCTCGGATTGCTCGGGGGCACTGTGCTCGTCTGAGATGGACGAGTCGTGCGCTTCCGATCAGGCGCATGCGGTCGTCACGACAGCCAATCACCACCATGACCAGTTGACAGCGGAGCATCTTCACGAGAGCGGGGATATCGGCAGTGAAGTCGTGAGTGAGAGCTTGCCTCTATCCGCTCAGATCTGCTCTTCGTCTGGTTCGTCGTGCTCGTGCTCGATGCAACCGGGCGATACACCGACACCGAACCCGAAGACTCCATACATCCTCCAGAACTTCAACCCGCTCGCGCTGCTCTCGGATCGCCCTCGATTGATCCGCACAGATGTGATCGGAATTGAGCTTACCAACCAGATCGGTCTCTCTTTGGACCAGATCCCGCCCTCGAATACGCTCAGGCAAGCGCTTTTGAGCGTATGGCGGACATAGACATCCGGTTTATACACGGGCGGTGCGCGCAGATTTTTGTGATTGCGTTCACTGATCTATCGCGCGTCGTGTATGCTTGAGAAACAACTTATAATGAGACGACTTTCGTTGGTCCGTCCGTCTGTTCGGATGGCGCCCAGCACCAAACCTTGTACCCTTTTAGAAATTCACCAGGAGAACACCATGTCACTTATTCGTTCAACAGCCATTCTTGCTGCGGGCATCATCACTATCGGTATCTCGACCCCAGTGAGCATTGCTCAAGATAGCCACAGCGGGCACGCCCATATGGAGAAAGAATCCTCCAAACCCGTGAACTCGATGTGCCCGATCGGCAATGAGCCGGTCGAATCGGACGGCGGGAGCACCGTATATAAAGGAAAGACCATCGGATTCTGTTGCAAAGGGTGCATCAAGAAGTTCGGCGCTTGGGACGAAGCCAAGAAGGATGATTTCGTCGCGATGTCGATGATGAAGGGCCAGCCCGATGACCACAGCGATCACGATCACGGCGGCAAGGCAATGGGCGACAAAGCCATGGGTGAGCACAAAGAAGGCAAGATGGGCGCCAAGGGCGATGCCAATGAGCGCGTCGGCGATCCATACCCGCTGAGCACCTGCCCGATCTCGGGCGAGAAGTTTGGCGGCATGGGCGAGCCAATTACCAAGGTCTATGACGGTCGCGAGGTCAAGTTCTGCTGCAAGATGTGCGTGCCCAAGTTTGAGAAGGATCTCAAGGCCTCATTCGCCAAGCTCGACCAGCAGATTATCGATTCACAGCTCCCGTTCTACCCCACCACCACCTGCATCGTTTCGGGTGAGGAACTCGGTGGCGAGGAAATGGGCGAACCGATCAACTATGTCTATAACAATCGTCTCGTTCGGTTCTGCTGCAAGATGTGCAGGAGCGACTTTAAGAAAGACCCACAGGCATACATCGCTAAGCTCGATGCGGCGGTCATCGCCCAGCAGAGCGAACACTACCCATTGGGTACCTGCCCGATCTCTGGTGAAGAACTCGGTGGAGATATGGGCGAGAGTATCGACATTGTCTATGCCGGTCGGCTCGTCAAGTTCTGCTGCAAGAAGTGCGTGACCAAGTTCGAGAAGAACCCTGCCCCAACCCTCGAGAAGCTCGACGCGGCATGGATGGCGATGCACGAGGGCGGCAAAATGGACGGCGATCACAACATGGACGGCGGAGGCATGAAGGATCATGACGCCAAGGACGGACACGGTAAGAGCGGCCATCACGACGGCTAAGGACGCTAGATAAGGAGACAATCAATGCAACGAATGAAGACCATCAAACGGGCTTGCGCGATCGGTGTGCTCTTGCTTGGGACCAATGCACTCGCCCAGGCCGATCACGACGATGGGCATGAGCACGAACCGGCTCCACAAGCACAAGAGCAAGCCCAGCCCTCCGACGGGATCATCAACACGACCTGTCCGGTGACCACGGATGAGGAGGTTGACCCTGCATTCACGATTGAATACAAGGGGCAGACGGTCGGATTTTGTTGTCGAAAATGTCGAACGAGATTCGATGAAGACCCCGAGGCCTATCTGGCCGAACTCCCGATGCTCCAGACGGTGTCGATGAGCACGCAGGACAGCGATCATGACGAGGGCGAGGCCCACGAGCATGATGAAGGTCCTGCTGGGGATCACGACGACGGCGCATCGGGCGATCACGACGAGGCCGAAGGTGCCGGACACGACGACGGCGAGGAGCACGACCACGCCACGGGGCATGGTCAAGAGAAGACCGGGCTCGCCAAGCTGCTCCCGTGGCTTGGCAATTTCCACCCGCCGTCGACGCATATCCCGATCGGTATGCTCATCGGTGCGGCGTTGGCCGAGGGGCTCTATATCCTCACCAAGCGCGACCTGTTCCGCAATGCGGGCACCTTCTGTGTGGTGCTCGCGGGGTTCGGGGCGTTGGCGGCGGTCACGCTCGGGTGGTTCAACGGGGGGTTCACGCTCACCGATGACCAATGGACCCAGACCGTGCACCGCTGGCTCGGCACGAGCACGGCGCTACTGACAGTGTTGACGGTGGCGTTGCTGATCCGCACCTCCAAGGCGGGTGCCAAGCCATCGTCGAGATTTGTATACCGGGTGTCGCTCTTTGTATCGGCGGGGATGGTCGGCGCGACCGGGTTCTTTGGCGGTGTGATTGTATACGGGTTGAATCATTATGCGTGGTAGCGTTTGACTCGCTGAGTTGAACCGTTCAACAAAGATTCGAGGGGTGCTGTGCTTCAATCAGTTTTCGGAAAAATTCGAGCACGATTCGGGCGGGCCCGATTGCGGACGCAGCTGTTGGTGACGGTGAATCTGTTTGTGGCCGTCGTGATGGTTGGCTTTCTGTATCTTGACTATCACCACAGCGTCCGGTCTCAGCTCAGCGAGAAGGTGATCGCGCTGAGCGAGGAGGCCCGCACGATCGATGCGGCGGTGCAGGAGCTCCGTCATCTCGGGCCGGCGGTGGTCCAACGCCATATCGATACGATCTGTGCGACGATGAATACCAACGAATCGCCCGGTCACTCGATCGAGGTGGTCCTTGATGGAGAGCACCTTGTCTCCGAGGCAAGCACCCATGACCACGACCACAATACCCCGTGGGTGCAACTGGTGAGCGGGTCGTCCGCGTCGAATGGCGTAGTGGTTCGAGTGGGCGAGCGACGACAGCCGTTGATCGATAGCGCCCGCAGGGAGATGCTCGCCCGGATGAGTGTGATCGCGGCGGCGGCGGCCATCGGGGCGTTGGGGTTGAACCTTTTGCTCGTTCGGCTTGTCACCCGCCCGCTCGAGCAGACGCTTGAGGCGGTGCGCGATGTCGGGCACGGACAGCTCGGCACGACGGTTGAGGTCTCGGCCAATCGAGAGCTCACGCTGCTCGCCCACGATGTCTCGGAGATGAGCAAGGAACTCGCCCGGCGTGACTCGGACCGCAACGCGCAGCTTGATCGGGCAAGACGGCTCCAGTCGCACCTGATCCCCAGAGAGATCGAGCGGGAGGTCATCGGGATCGCGATCGAGTTTCACCCGGCGGACGAGATCGCCGGCGACTTTGTCGATGTGATCGAGTGTCCCAACGGGGATACGCTGCTGTGCGTTGCCGATGTGGTCGGGCATGGGATCCACGCGGCGATGGGCTCGGCGGTGCTCAAGGCGCTGCTGCTGGCGATTGATCTCGACGAGCCCTCGCCGGCGGTGATGCTCGAATCGATCAACCAGATCTATTGCCAAACAAGCTTGCCCGAGGACTTCGCATCGATGATCCTGGTGCGTGTCTCTCCAGGGTCCAAGAAAATTATGTACGCCAGCGCTGGGCACGAGTTGGGGTACATCCGTCATCACGATGGGACTCGCGGCGACATCTCCTCGACGGGGACGGTGCTTGGTATTGACAAGGATGCCGGGTGCGACGATGTCGAGCTCCCGCTGTCCCCCGGAGACCTGGTGGTGCTGCTCTCTGACGGCGTGAGCGAGACCTTCAACAGCGATCGGAAGCTGCTCGGGCGTGACGCGATCGCGTCGGCAGTTGAGAACCCCGCGAATCAAGAGGCGTCCGCGATGGCGAGATCCATCATCGACATCGCCATCACACATCGCGGCGATACGCCGGCGATCGACGACATGACCGTGCTCGTATTGACGGTCACCCACGAGAACTCGAAGACTACGCTCAGCGCATGCGTTGATCCGGCCCATCACTAGTCAGTATCAACACTCTTTTTCAGAACTTGGAAGAAGCAACCCGTCACACACCGTAAGATTGCATGGAACACTTTCTCTCTTGAAGGATCTCAAAGATGAAGCATTCACTTCTTATGATCGGAGCATGCGTCGTTCCGTTGCTGTTATTCTTTTTGCTCCCGCTCTTCGGCGTGAGCGGGAATATCACGCTCTTCGCATTCATTGTTCTTATGTTCGGGGGGCATCTTCTGATGATGAGAGGACACGCCCACCACGCTCATACACACACCGATGAACAGAACATAAAGGAGGCACACAATGACAAACGGAACAATTAGCATCCCCCGGCTTGGGCTCGCCCTCGGAGGAACGCTCGCTGCGCTCTACGCTGGGTGCGTCTTTATTATGTTCACGGCTCCTAGGGAAACAGTGGTAGAGTTTACCAACAGCATCCTCCACGGCTTGGATATCGGACCGATTATCCGGTGGGACATGCCGATGTGGGAAGCGGGCGTAGGGATCATCGAAATCTTCATCCTCGGATGGCTCTTCGGGGCACTCTTTGCATTACTATACAACACCGGCGCGAAGCCTTCGCTGTAACTCGACACCGCAGACAACACAACAGGAACACACCATGCAACACCATGTCGAAACCCAGACCGATGACCAGCAAGCTCTTGAGATTCATGACCCAGTCTGCGGCATGAAGATTGAGCCGGAGAAGGCGAGCGAGACCATCACCGTCGATGGACAGCCGTATTATTTTTGCAGTGCGAAATGCGCGGACAAGTTTCGCGTGGACCCGCAGCACTACATCTCGCCGCCTGATGAATCGGAGATCAAGGCACCCGAAGGGGCGATCTACACCTGCCCGATGCACCCCGAGATTCGCCAGAACGGTCCTGGGTCGTGCCCCAAGTGTGGGATGAACCTCGAGCCGGTGGATGCGGGTGTTGAGCAGGATGATTCTGAGTTGCGCGATATGACAAATCGATTTATCGTATCTGCCATTTTCACGCTGCCGCTGCTGGTCATCGTGATGGGCAACTACCTCCCGGATCAACCAATAGACAAGATTATCGGGCATGCCACGGCGCGGTGGAGTGAGTTGATTCTCGCGACCCCCGTAATTTTGTATTGTGCCTGGCCCTTCTTTGTGCGGGCGGTGGCTTCGGTGAAAAACAAGAGCGCGAACATGTTTACGCTCGTTGGGATGGGCGTTGGGATCGCCTACTTGTTCAGCGTGGTCGCCACCTTTGCGCCATCGATCTTCCCCAATGCTTTCCGCGACGAGAACGGCTCTGTCGGGGTGTACTTTGAGGCGGCGGCGTTCATCACAATGCTTGTTTTACTTGGGCAGGTGCTCGAGTTGCGTGCTCGATCTCAGACCAGTTCGGCAATCCGTGAACTGCTCCAACTCGCACCCCCCACCGCGATATTGATTGGCGATGATGGCTCTGATACCGAGGTGGCTGTCGAGGAGCTCAAGAAGGGTGATCGAGTCCGCGTGCGCCCGGGCGATAAGATCCCGATCGATGGTATTGTTACTGATGGTCGCTCTACGGTCGATGAATCCATGATCACCGGCGAGCCGGTCCCCGTGGTCAAAGAGGCGGGTTCAAAGGTTACCGGCGGCACGGTGAATGCAACTGGGTCGTTTGTGATGGAGGTCGAGCATGTGGGCTCTGAGACAATGCTTGCTCAGATCGTGCAGATGGTCGCTGAGGCCCAGCGTTCTCGGGCACCGATACAGAAGATGGTCGATGCGATCTCGTCGTGGTTTGTACCAGCAGTGATTTTGATTGCAATTATTTCGTTCGTGGTTTGGTCACTCGTCGGGCCACCCCCGGCGATGGCGTATGCATTGATCGCGGCGATCTCGGTGCTCATCATCGCCTGCCCGTGTGCGCTTGGATTGGCAACTCCGATGTCGATCATGGTGGCGGCGGGCAAGGGCGCGCAGAACGGTGTGCTTATCAAGGATGCCGAAGCGCTCGAGACCTTCGAGAAGATCAC
>Ga0316206_1001978_pt1 | contig 15412 bp, 10 predicted proteins | sample 6monthpyrite_MG_FD_204942 | JGI IMG/M metagenome (GOLD analysis project Ga0316206, IMG submission 204942) | Microbial mat bacterial communities from mineral coupon in-situ incubated in ocean water Damariscotta River, Maine, United States -... | ecosystem: Environmental > Aquatic > Marine >... | reverse complement strand
CTAGCTCTTAGTTTAGCTTTAGAAAAGATACTATTAGTTAAATTTGAATGACTAAAATCTGTCTTATTAAGAATATGATTTGACAGATCAATTGATTCCATATTGCAATTAATAAAACCGACTTGAGATAAGTCTACGGGTAATTGTTTTAAGATATGTGTTAAATCTGTTTCTTTTATTGTAGCCCCTTTGAATTTGGTTTGGCTAAAATCAGTCGCAACAGTCTTGATTTTAGAAAATTTAGTGCCTTCTAAAATGGCGTCAATAAATACAGCCGACTCAAAATTACAAAAAGATATATCCGCTTTATTCAACTTTGCTTGTTTGAAATTGCAGTTGCCAAATAAGCAGTTTTCAATAGTTGTTCTCTGTAAATCCGCGCCTGTAAAATCTGCATTCCAACAATTAATCTGATCGAATACCGCCCCTTTAAGGGTGGCATTTGAAAAATTGACATTGACGTAATTTGATTGTCCTTTGGTAAATCCAACAATATTTTGCTGTTTAAGGGTGGTGATTATATCATTGGCTAAATCAAGATCTTCAAAAGTAATGGTGATTTTTTCGGGATCTGTTTCTACTACGTTATCAACCATAAATAATGCGGTTGATAAATCGGCATTAGAAAAAACTGCATCTTGACAATCTGCATTTATAAAAACACACGATTCTAAAATAGAATTTTGAAAATTGGCTTTAGTCATTATTACCTGGGTAAAAGTGGAATTTTGAATATTAGCTCCCTGAAAGTCCACCTGACTAAGATCTACACGATCAAAAATTACATTAATAAATTTAGTGTGGGAAAAGTTTTTTCCACTAAAGTCATCACCAGTAAAAACGATATCTTCTATCACTTCTTTATGGTTTATTTTTTCTAATATATCATCTATGGTTAAAAAATTACTCATATCAATTATTTTTCTAATTTAGTCATTTTAATATTGCAGGACTTGACGGAGGTTTTTTTATAAGCCGCATTTAGAAATTCTACGCCATATAGATTCGAACCATCAAAGACTGTACGGGTTAAAACTGACTCTTCAAGACTGCCTTGAAATAAATTCATTTGTTTAAAAATAGCATCGGATAGGTTTGCTTTGGTAAAACGGGAAAATTTCATATTGGCTGCAGACAGGTTAGCTGTTGTTAGATTCGTAGCGCTAAAATCAGCCCCTTCCATCTGACAGTAGGTGAAATCTGCCCCCGTTAAATTGGCATCTATCCATATTGACTCCTTACCTGTTGCCTGTTTAAACGTACCGTGGGAAAAGTCGCTAGCATTTCCTGCACGTAGCGCAGTTAAATTTGCTTTTGACATATTGATATACTTTGCAGAAACAGCCTCCACATTGGCTTCACTTAAATCGGTTAAAGCAAAATCCACGTGATCTAAATTGCATTTTGAAAAATCAGAAGATATAAAACTGGCTTCTCTGCAGAGAGAATTTGATAGATCTGATTCAGAAAAAATGGTGTTTTCTGCATTCACATGATCTAGAATCGAGTTTTGCATATCCGTTTTTTCAAAAATAGAACCATTTAATTTTCCCGCGGTTAAGTTAGCGGCAATAAGTGTTGATCCGGTTAAATCGGCATTCGTTAAATTTGCCGAACATAATTTACAGTTTGTTAAATTAGAAAGGGCGAGGGTGGCTTCCTCTAAGTTGGCCCCTGAAAGATCTGTATCCTTAAAGTTTGTATTCGTTAGGATTGCCCCTTGAAAATCAATGTTCCTTAAATCTATGCCAGATAAATCCAAATTATTTAAGTCCAGGTGGGTAAAGGATTTTTTTTGCTGTGCGCCTTTAATGACCTGTTCCCGAGTTAAAGCAGGCGGAGCATTATCTTCAAGCCCGTATTTCTTTAAAAACATGGTGTGCTCTTTATTGTCCTCATCTGAAGGCTCAGGTATATTATCAGGGTCTATACCGGCGTCTAGCAAAGCGTCCTGCATTTCTTTTTCAGCTTTTTCTAATTCTGCATCAATATTAAAATCATCCAAATCGACTTTTAATCGGGTCTTCAGTTCAGAGTCATCCAAATCAACTTTTAATCGGGTCTTCTCCTCAAACTCTTCATCACCGGTTTGTCTTTTTAGATTTTGATGGAATAATTGATGGTAGTGCTTTGCAGAGCGTTTGGGTTCGTCAAGGCCTTCACTGGTAAAAAATAAATTTTTAATTTCTTCATGATCTGGTGATGATATTTCAGTAACACCTCGCCACACCAAAACAAGTTTTTCTGCTTCCATATCCACCCAGAGAGTATCCAGGTTCATATTGATTTTTTTGAATTCTTTTTTCGATGGTGCATCTTTTTTTGTTTTATAAACAAAGGCGCGGATTTTTATGCCAGGAAGTTTTGCTTGATACTGCCCATGAACAGGATGCAAATTCTCAAAAAACAAATCTTCATCACCTTTTAAATAGTCTTTTACCTGCATATCTTTTGGAGCGGCATTATAGTGTTCCCAATCAAAATCGGTTGGAAACCAGGGCCATTGTTCCTTAAGCCAGTTACTTTTATAGCTTCCTATTTTAGAAAATCGTTGTTGCCACATTTGACCCAAGGGTGCAAAACATGCTGGTTCTGGTCGATTATTGGGTGTTTCAATAAGATTATCCAGATATTCTATATTGGGTAATGCCCAAGCTATTTCGCCATTTTCCTGGCTGTTTTTCCCTACACCTTTTCCAAGGGGATTTATTGTATAATCACGGCCACCAAAGCTATTTTCATATTTTATTGGCATTACGCTAAATGGCTCTGGGTCTGTGCGGGTTGTTAAAATACCCTGCCAGTATCTATTACCAATAACGGCAAGGTTTTTTTTGTGCTTGCCTACTTGAAAGCTAACCCGACAAGCTGTGGCAAGCTTGCCGTCGGGTATATGACAATTACCGACTAAAAGAAGATCTGTTTTGGGTTTAAAAAAGGCAAAGTCAGAATCATAATGATTACTTCCAGCACCCTCGTCATCATCTTCATACAGTTCACATCCGGTTGGGGATAATTGCTCATCTGAAACAGTTGCTTTTTGATCAGGCTTTAAATCAAATGTGCCTTTAATAATAAATGTCATGGAATGACGGGGAAAATCCATTCTGCCGATTAGGGGAGCAAATTTAAAGTCTGTTGTATTTAGAATTTCCATTGATAATGTATATCCATCTATTTAAATATTAATTATTTAGTTGAGGATTTGATTCAAAATAATTATTCTCAAAGAGGTTTTTATATCAAAATTCATAAAATAGCCCTCCAGTCACTACAATGCCTATAGCGCCTGATAATAGACAGTTATATAAAAATGAAGTAGGCTGGCCATATACCTTTGCAATAACACCAAATAGAATTACGGCAATACAAATTATCAGTGACAATACTCCCATTATTCTATGATACTGTTCATAGCTGCTCTCTACAGGAAGCGATGCAGAAATAACCGCAAAAAGACATACAGCGAAACCTACAACCAGCCCAGGTAAAGCTTTATAGAAACCAGATGAAAATATTGAATCTATCATTTTATAATTCCATAACGTTGCTTAAAAACTAGTGCTAATCACTCGTGAAATTTTGAGCTTTAAGTTTTTTATTAGAAGTAATGTTACCCTTTACAACAAGATTACCATCGATTGTAACATCACCCGTTATAGCGACAGTACCATCGTTATTAATTTTCACATGGGCCTTTCCGACAAAAAAAGTCAAAGAATCATCAACATTAAATTCAACCACAGGTGCGTATAAAACATATTCCTCTTCAGCCTTAATTTCTACCAATTTAGATTTTCTCATTTCTTTCGCATCACAATAGGTGTATTTTCTGCCTTTCACTATTGATTTATCAATTGAAAAAGCAGTAGACAATTTCGCCCCTATAAAACAACCAAAATCTGCACCTACATGTTTTGATGATTTTGCACCCAGAAATAACTCTGAAGAAGCGCCGGCGTATATAGTAGATTTAGCGCCGCCATTGAAATCGTGAGAAGTATCCCATGTTTTCTTCGTTTCTTTTCCTTGTATGTTAATGGTTACATCACCAAATATACTCTCATTTTTATAGCCCGTTATATTGAAATCAAAATTATTATTTATGTTCTGGGTAACATTATTTTCTACATCAATATTTAAATCATTATCCACTTCGATTTTAAGATCTTTTTTACCATGAATATAAATTTCTTCAGATCCAGCCGTATCATCAAAGCGAAATTCATTGGTAGTACTGGTTAAAATACCACTTAGATTTTTATTCCCATAGGGTGATTTATTTTCTCCATTATAAACTGCGCCCATTATAAGTGGGCGATCGACATCGCCATTATAAAAATTAACCACGACTTCCATGTCGATATGGGGTACAAAAGATGTTCCCCATTTGTTACTTGCCCAGGGTTGCATTACCGGAATCCAGCAAGTTTGGCTTTCTTTAATGTTGCTCCCTCTGGTCCAATGAAACAGAACTTTAATTCTATCCATATTCAAAGGATCCGTTCTATCAATGACTACTGCAGACTGGGGGCCTGACATTACAGGTTTTGGGTGTACTAAGCCTGGTCGATAACGAACATTGGAAGGAATGCACTTAAATTCATTGGTGTAATTTGATGGGTTCTTTTTTGAATCATTAAAATAACTGTTTTCTTCAGCATTATGTTGAACAGTGGTAATTAAATAACTGCCATTTTCTTTTTTAGTATGATTTTTTAGATTAAAAACTCCTCCTGCATAAAATCTACTGCAATTGCTTGCGGCTTTTACTTTATTAATGGAAGCTTCCTCGGTTTCTATGCGCTTTAATGAAAGGTCTTCCAGGCCAGAAAAGTCGTGATAGGGCTCATAGCTGGCATGCTCATACTTATTGACGTTTGAGAAAACTGTTTTTTCATTAGGTTTTTCAGGGTTTAATACTGTGCCAATGGTAGCTTTGGTGTGCCATTTTGATTTTGTTGGTTGTTTAATATTATAGTCATTTGTTGACCAGTTACCCTTTCTAAATTCATAGCTATGTTGCCAATGCCTAATCTGATTTTTTTCCTTATTTTTATTTGAATAAGAAATATCAGGGTTAGTGATGCTTTTAAAATGGATTACTTCATCAACGATATTCAGGGTATGATTGCCATCTTTATGTTCAAAGTAATAGGCAATACCATCTTCTTCTAATAAACGTGATATAAAGTTAAAGTCACTCTCGTTGTATTGAACACAGTATTCTCGTGGTTTACTAGCGGCTGTGGATTTATAGTTGAATTCATTAAAACCTGTTTCTTTTAAAATGTAGGTAATAATTTGCTGAGTGGTTTGATCTTGAAAAATACGGTAATTATTGTTTTGTGTTAAGAACCATAACGATGGCACCATCTTTAATTTATAGTTAGTTAGTTTTAAGTCAGTTGATTCACTTAGCGTTACATTATTAATAAAACCATAGAACTGGCGTTCGGGATTTTCGTGTATGGTAACGGTAACAGGGTTTCCGATAATATCAGCAGGGTTAATATCAGGTTTTTCTGACATAACTTCAAGTTGAAATTCAAAGAGATCAGAGATGTGCTCGCTACCCTTGAATGAGATCAATAATAAATCGTCTTCACCCTCAAGCTTTGTTTTTATTGATATCAATCGACCTTTTTGAGTAAAATCTTTCATTGAAATGCATCCTTGTAGAGAATTATATCCATATATAATTATCCTCTAATGTTTTTATCATTTTTTGTGCCTCTCATGATGTTAGAGTAAACGATAAACAATATCAAGAGATGGCTTTGTTCAATATGAAATGCGTCTTGCCAAAAAAGACAAACGTATGGTTATTCGACAACTATCCTGACACAGAGGGTAAGATAATAATGTCCGGCTTCACTTGACAGCAACGGATGTACTGGTCAAGTCAAACTGGTTGCTATATTTAATGATTTTTCGTAGTTAACTGGTGACTGAGTATCATTCTTAGTATGCTGTCACTCAAGGCTGTAATACCTTATATATGCTGCTACATCTTTTTCATATGCCCACGTGTGGGTTGAGCAATTTTAACCTTATGAGTAATGCTCGCATAGTCCTTAATCGAGCTGGGCTGGTCTTCAATTTCCTGAGCCTCTTTGCGAAGTTCATCTATGTCTCTCGTTTGGTGGTTTTAGGTTTTTAGACATGGCTTTTTTGTCTCGAGAATGCAATGGCTTATTTTTAATTAGGTTTATTTTATTAGATGTATGCCATCTTCTTCAATGCGAATGATACGTTGCTTATATAAACCACCTATGGATTTTTTAAACGCTGCTTTACTCATACTGAATAGGTCTAAAATTATTTCTGGATCAGTTTTGTCGTTTACCGGAGCAAAGCCATTTTTACATTTTAAATAATCTAAAATAACGTGCGTATTTTTTTCGCGTGTTTCATGCCCGCCTTGTAGGCTTAAATCTATTTTTCCATCAGGGCGAATATGTTTAATATAGCCTTTTATGCTTTGTCCAAAACTTAAACGCTGGAACACTTCATTTTTATACAGTACCCCCCAATGATGGTGGTTAACGATGGCTTTGTAACCTAGCTCGGTACTGTTGGCAATAATCAGGTCAACGGCTTGTTGTTGTTTGAATGTATGAGGTTCGTCATCATCTATAAATTTATCGATTTTAGATGAAGCAATAATTCGGCCATCTGCCTCATTAATAAATATATACACTAAATACGAATGGTCGACTTCCATTGTTCGATGTTGCTCGGCAAATGGCACTAATATGTCTTTATCTAATCCCCAGTCTAAAAATGCCCCTACAGGGGTAGTATCTACCACGCTTAAATAAGCGAATTCACCCACGGTAGCCCAGGGCTCCTGAGTGGTGGCAATGGGGAGGCCTTCTGAATCGAGGTATAGAAAAACCTCAAGGTAGTCCCCCACTGCAAGGTCTTGCGGTGCATATTTAATGGGCAATAACACGTTGCCGAGTTCTTCGGCATCGAGGTAAAAACCAAAGTCTACTTTTTTCACTACATCTAATTCGTAATACTGGCCAATCTCGATCATCTAATTCTCAATATAAACTATTTATCTGCTTTGGGTATTATACAGTTAAGTAAGGCTAACCAAGGTGTTAGTTGTTTTATTAAAGCGTTTTTACGGAGTAAATTATTTATCGGATTACCCCTGTCATAAGTAAGTGCTTCGGTGTAGCGCAAGGTTGGACAAGCCTGAGCAGCGAATTTACGTGGTCGTTGACAATTGATTCTCATTTGCATTAAAACTTCGACAAGGTAGAAAAACAGTACCGTTAAAATGGCTTAATTCACGGTTTAACGTATCACGACACTCGACATGAAGCCCCCTTACACAGCTAGCCAGGAAATGATTTGGCACCGGTCCGCTTCGACTTGGGTTAACTCATTGTATTGTATAGGCAGTATTATTATTAATTAATATGTCAGTGTAAAAATCCTACACATAAACCCGTTTTTCACCTGTTTCTTAACGAAAGTCATTGTGATAGTTTCTGTACATTAAAGTGTCTTTATGTCTATACCTAACTGTTACAAGGAATGAACGTTATGGGTAATGTCAGTAAATTATTAAAATCGCACTATCGGATAAAAATATATCTGTTGGGTGGGTTTCGAATTTCTAATATGCAGGGTGTTGATATCACTCCCAAAGCGGTTAAGGCAAGGTGTATTTTAGCAATATTAGTACTCTCAGAAAATGCTGAAATTGCTCGTGACAAACTGACTCAGTTATTATGGAGTCGACATGCACAGGAACAGGCAAGAACTTCTTTGCGTCAAAGTTTAAGTTTATTGCGAAGAACATTTAAACATGACGCACCAGATATTTTCACGGCAGATAGATATAAGGTTTACCTGAATAGAGAAAATGTATGGATTGATTCATATGAAATCATAAATAATGCGACAGAATTGTTAGATAAAGGAAATTTAATAAATATTTGTAGTGGCACCATATTGGATAATTTGAATGTAAATGAGACAGCGTTTAAAACCTGGTTAGACATTGAAAAACAGGCGCTTAGTAAAAATATCCAGCATGTTTTACATGCACATCTTTCTGATATTTCCGAGTCTATGGGAGATAGTGCGAAGAAAAATACAATCATAGACTGTTTACGTAAAATAGACCCATCCCATATTTATATCCGTAAAGCGGATGCAGCGGTTAATCCTGCTTCAATAATTAATAAAAACAGTTCAAAAATTCCAAAACAAAAATCATATAAAATAACAACTCAACAGCAAATAATACATTCAGGTGTTAATTATGAAAAACCTAATCATGAGAGAGATTTATTACTGTATAGAAATGCTCTGTTAAAGAAAGTGATGCTTTTCTGGATTGATGGTGTGTTGGAGCAATCACTGTTTAAGAAAGTGAAAATTGAACTTCAACTCACAGAGCACTCTGAACATGTATTTCAGGCCTGCAAAGATCTTGTAAAATATTCAATATATAATGCGAATATTGCTAATGATGGAGCTTCAAACAAGCTTCGAAACATGACCGAGATTGGAGATATTTTTACAGAGCTCGGTGAAAGCATGATAATACTTGGCGCGCCTGGATCAGGTAAAACGACTTTATTGTTAACGCTGGCGCAAACGCTGGTTAATCGAGCAGAAACGGATACAGGCTATCCTGTACCCGTGGTTTTTCATTTGTCTACTTGGGCCAATCAACGATTTTCTCTGGAGAAGTGGTTTGAGAGTGAACTGGAACAACGCTATCAGATGCCGGGAAAACTGGGCGCAGAGCTTATAAAAAACCGTTGCATCTTACCCTTGATGGATGGCCTGGATGAAGTCGATGAGCGTTATCGTTTGGAGTGTGTTGATGCGATAAATTATTATCGTCAGCGAAATACCTGGTTATCAATAGTTGTTTGTTGTCGTGAAGATGATTATAAGCATTTATCGAAACAGGTGATGACAACCGGTGCGGTTCAAATTCAGGCAATGACTGAAAACATATGTAATACTTATTTACAAACTATAGAAAAGTCGAATAAGGGTTTAAATGCAGCCATAGTAAATGACAACAAACTTAAGGGGTTACTCACTACACCTTTAATGTTAAATATTGCGAGCATAGCCTATGAAAATTTTAGTGAATATACATTGCCACGGGTTAACTCACCTGAAAGCACTAAAGATCACCTTTTTACCACTTACACACAGACAATGTTAAAAAGAAGATTACTACCTAGTAGTGGTGTTTCATATAGTAAAGAACAAACCTGTCGTTGGCTAAGCTGGTTAGCTCGTTCACTGGATAGCGAAAGACAGAGTATTTTTTATCTGGATTCAATACAACCATATCTGGTAAACAAGCCACTACAATACTGGGTTATCACTCAGGGTTCAGTCATTATCTGTGCTTTAATAACGGGCATAACCCTGGGATTGTTGGGGGGGATTGTCACTGACTTAAAATACAGTCTTGGTGTCTCACTCAGCTTTGGTGTTATTGGTGGTTATATTGCAGGGTTAATGGGCTATGGGGATGCGATAAGGCCAGTTGTTAATATTAAATTGTCCTGGGCTATGCTGTGTAAGGTTTCGCCAGTAAAGCAGATGGGTAATCTTGTTCTTGCGACGTGTTTCGGCCTGGGTGTTGCACTTGTTTATGGTTTTGTCATGGGCATTGCACTGGGCATGTTGATACAGATTTTTTATCTGGTAATAAACTCACTGGATTTTGAGGCGGATAGCATACAAAAGAGTCAAAAAAACATGCCCAATGAAGGTATATTGCTGTCACTTCGAAATGTTATTTTTGCATCGGCAGTGGGCGGCTTATTGGGTGGCGTTATCGGTTTATTCAGCAACGGTTTGCAAGGGGCAATAGTCGCGAGTGTTCTAGCTGCAATTCTGAGTGGGTTATTTTTTGGTGGTCATACTTGTATTCAGCATTATCTTTTACGATTTTATCTGTGGCGAAATAAATATGCGCCACTTAATTACATTCGGTTTCTAGAATTCGCAGTAGAGCGTGTTTTTCTATATCGGGTGGGGGGAGGGTATATTTTTATTCACCGTTCCCTGGCAGAATATTTCGCTAAAAAACCATAATAATTTACCTGTAATTCATCTAATCTTCTACACATAAACCCTTGTAAATTTTTGATGCTAAAAATGTTTAGCGAAAGCAATATTTTTAGTATCAAAATTGTATATGTACATCTAAATGAGCAAATTCACGATATTTTCACGATATTCACACTTTTTTCACGATGTGTATTCTCTCTTTGTTGGTAAGATTTTTAGTAGCTAACCGGTTTGTTAGTGGTTACGACGCTTATATTACTTAATGGTTTTGAAAAGCAATATCTAACCGAATTTTAAGTGATATTAATAAATTAAATGTTAATGGAGAAACATCATGCGTACTAAATTTTTAGCGATTTACCTTAGCTTTATTTTCTTTCCTCTATCCATACTCTGTTTCGAAGCATCCGCCTGTAACCGGCCTATGCATATAGTGATGGATGACCTTGTGGTGACACCAAACAATGATTCAAGTGGTCGATTAATTGGGGGCACCAGTCTTGCCTCTGGTTTTGTAGTTGAGGCCGCAGCAGGTGATAGTTGTTTTGTTGGTTTTGAGCTGGACCCTAATTTAAGAATCAGTAGTGTTGATTTTGTTGATGAAAACAATAATGTTGTGCTGGGTGGTTTTAAACCAGACAGTGTGGTTGGACGATCTCTCGGTCGCAGTTATGCCGCCTTTGTAACATCAACACCCACTACCATTCCTCCAGCAGTTGTGAGCCTTCGTGTTCGTGCAGAGATTTTACGGCCCAGTGTTCAGCTTCCGGAAATGACTGATTTACTCTCACGCGCTCGAGTGGTATCGGGCAGTCTTAACCCCAATGGAGAAATAGGGGATCATCTGACTGTTACCTCGCCACCAAGAAATGGTTCATTATGTTTGAAATCTGATGCGAATGGTAAACCCTTATGTCCCCCCGCAGATGCCAGGCCAGAACTAACAACTCCACCGGCTCTCACAAGTTTACCCAGTATTGAAGGTATGGCTAAAGAAGTTATCGATGGTAGCTGTCCAAATCCATTTGTACCTTGTCACTGTACTTTAAATGGATTTCAAGCACCCTGTGGATTTGTTCAATGGTGTTTAGATATTGGGGCTTGTGTACGTGATAACTAATGGCTGAATTTTATGCTCTGCTTAAAACGTGGCACTGATTACATTTATTTTTTAAATCAGTGCCATCATAACCTACAAGGAAAATGTAATGAAACTACATAAGTTAAATCTAGTTAATATTGCTGTGATTGCACTGTTAATCTTGCCTTCGCAGATTAATGCAGCACCCCTTCAATTTACGTTTGATATGCGTGTTGATTCTGTTAACACCGGGACCGTAGTAATTAACGATATTTTTGCGGGCGAATTTTTTATTGATGACAGTAATTTTTCGGGCATAGGAATAGAAGATTTTTCACCGACAAGCCCACCTTCAACAGGTGAGTTGCTGTCTTTTGATGTCGATATACTGAGCAGCAGTTTTTCAAGCGGGGATGACTTTGGGTTTCCCAGTTTTCCCAGAGTGATTTTTGAAAATGGTTCTGTTACCCAGATGGAATTCGAATCAACCACCCTTGATCCCCAGTTGACTATTTTTCTCACTGCCAGTGGAATTGAGTTTGCCTATGCACAAGGTCCATTTGGTGCAGAAATACAACAGTTCTCAGGTTTTGTTGAAAATGTTTCAGCCGTACCTGTACCTGCGGCTGTCTGGCTATTTGGTTCAGGTTTAATGGGAGTCATTGGGGTTGCCAGACGTAGAAAAATTTAAACTAAAGGGGCAGTGACAACTAACAATTATTTGTGTTATTTTTGTCGCTGATCCCTTAATTTTAACTTCGCCCAGTTTAACGGATACTTTTAATCAGAGACAATAGTCCCTCAGAGGAGTGTCCCAATGAATAGGAGTAATATTTAAAGGCAGAGATACAATGAGTAATGCAGCGCATAATGTTGCTTACCCTATAATTTAAAATGACAACGCCTTGCCATTAAACAACCGATGTCACTAGTGCATACCTCATCGAATTGCAATGTATCATCCTGAGCTTTATTGCTATGTAAAATAGCGTGGTAATGATTCGAAATAATGGCATAAGAGCAGATATTGATCGAGAATATGTCAACTAATTCAAGCAGTCGCTCTTCTAGCTACTGATGGTGGTGTTCATAACATGCAATGGTAGTGATATCATTACCACAAAAAAATGCTCGGCGTGCACAACGAGAAATGCAGCGGTAATAGCTAGTTTCTAACCAGCAGGAGATCGATTCTGCCATTAGTATGTCCTGGTCGTTAGGTGTTTAATCTCAATAAATACACCAAAAATCCAGGCAAAATGACAAAATAAATATGCACCAGTCAACCGTCAGCTTCTAAACAAGGTTTGGCTTGTACTAGTCAATTTTATTGCCCTATAAACTTTAGTTTCCAACACGTATTCAGACATGTAGTGCCTGATAGGTCTATATCTACTACATACTTAGTTCTGCCAGTCATTTATTAGTTATTTTGCAGTAAATAACCGTTGTTATTACCTGATTTTCACCTTATTTTGACCTTGTAAATTTTACTATTTATGAAATTTTTAAGCAGGGTTATCTATCATGGTTTTTTCTTTCACTACTAAATCAATTTAAACCTATTTATAACGTTTAGATAAACAAAAAAATCTGCATACTGGGATGATACAATATTTCTGATTATTGCCGATCATAATTCAAGAGTCTATGGTTCTGACTTAGTGCCTATAAAAAGATTTCATATTCCGGCATTAATTCTAGGTAAAGATATTGAATGTAAAAAAGTCTCGAGAGTGGCTAGTCAAATTGATATGCTGCCCACATTGATGTCATTAATTGGTGTACAGGCTGAAATACCAGCAATAGGCATTGACCAGACAGGTGAAGATATTGATACAATACCGGGACGAGCTATTATGCAATTTTCAGGTAATCAGGCTTATATGGAAGACGATAAAGTTGTAATATTGTCGCCGGGTCAAATACCTATGCATTATAAATACCATAATCAGGGATTGCTGCCCCTTGATGCGATTGATAAGTCTTTTGAAAAGAAAGCGTTGGTTCATTCAATATGGTCAACCATGGCTTATGAGAACCGATTATATCGAAACGATTATAATCTAACAAAGGATGCTAAGTTATTAGCAGACGAATAAATTATTATGCGCATACTCATTGTTGAAGATAATAAGGAAATACTAACCAATATCACATTGTTTTTTGAGGTTAAACATCACATTGTAGACTGCGCTGATAACGGTATGACGGCGATGTATCTTATTGGTAACAATCAGTATGACGTAATCGTGCTGGATATTATGTTGCCTGGTGAAGCGGATGGTTATGATATTTGTAGAACGATGCGCCAATGTAACAACAACACACCCGTTATAATGCTAACAGCAAAAGATAGCATAGATGAACGGCTTGAAGGCTTTGACTCTGGGGCTGATGATTACCTGATCAAACCCTTTTCTCTGGATGAGCTGGAGGCCAGAATAATGGCGATACATAAGCGTTCCTCCGGAATGACTCAGAATCAACTTACGGTAGGTGATTTGAGTTTCAATACGGATACGTTCTCAGTAGTCAGGCAGGGGAAAAAAATAGAGTTGAACCCGACGTTATATAAGCTATTACAAATTCTAATGAAAAATTCACCGAATGTAGTTAAGAAAGAAACCATAGAATACCATATCTGGGGTGATGATTTGCCTGAAAGCAATGTTTTAAAAACGACGATTCATATGTTGCGAAAGAAAGTCGATTTACCCTTTAACAGTTCAATGATTGAAACCATGAGAGGCATTGGTTATTTAATTAACACGCAATAGTTATGCTCACTAAAATTACATTAAAAAACCGTATTGTTATTGCATTTACAATACAGACATTAATTATTGCTTTGATCTCCTTTTCAGCACTTAATATTTATGTGGATTTTATTGAAGAGTCATTGCTTTATGAGCATTTATCAAAATATCTGGATGCCTATAATGAAGAGCTATCTAATGGTAGAGAGCCTGTCGTACCTTCTGATTTAATTATATATAAAAGTGATAATCCTGATTTGCCTGCATATATATCAGATCTTAGTGTGGGCGGGCATGAAATCGTGCTGGATTCCGGTGAGGCCTATCATGTGTTTAAAAAACAATTTAATGAGATGGGATTTATTCTTATTAAAGATCAAACGGCTTTTGAACAAATTGAGAGTAGTATAAATGAAATCACTATTTTTGTTTTGATTCTGTTTATTATCGTGTCTTTTGTGTTTTCGAAGGCGCTGGCGAATACAATTATTCGTCCAGTAGTTGATCTGGCCAATGAGGTGCCTAAATTAACCGTTGATAATTATAAGAGTATTAAGCTTGATTACCCAGATGATGAAATAGGGGGCCTGGTTAAAGTGATCTATGAGCATATAGTTACACTTAATCTATATCTGCAGCGCGAAAAATGGTTTACGGGGGATATTAGTCATGAGCTTAGGACACCTATGATGATCATTACTAGCAGCGTAGATTTACTAAAACTTCCGACAACGACAACAGAGCAAAAAGCACAAATATATCAAAGAATCGAAAATGCGATTGAGAATGTTAATGGTTTAATTAATACGTTTTTATTATTGGCAAGAAAGAAAAAGGACGAGAAAGTCGAACACGAAATATGTCATCTTTCAGCGCTTTCATATCGTGTTATAGACGATTTGCAATCTTCGATAGGTAATAAAAGTATAGATTTTAAGGTGGTGTCAGAAGCTAATGATATGATTTCAACTAATCCAGCTTTGTTTTCTATTGTGCTTGCCAATCTCGTCAAAAATGCTATGACTAATCTTGAAAATGGTAAGATTAATATTACGCTAACGCAAGAAGGTATAGTCGTGAAAGACTCGGGTAAAGGCTTACCTGAAGTTGTTAAGCAGTATATAAATGGTAATGCTATCGAAAAAACGAAAAAAAATAATAATCGTATTGGTTTAGGGTTGTCTATTGTTAAGCGGATTTGCGAGAGGGAAGAGTGGTCGATTTCTGCCTATGATGCTGAGGAGGGTGGGGCTTGTTTTGAAATTGTATTTAACAGTACTACATAAATTCTCTACTTTACTTTCTAGCTCGGACATCATCTCACGTATTTATATTTTTTCGCCAGTATACTCTGCCAGTAGACAAAGACTCAAGCTAGCCAGAAGCGGAAGGTCAAAGGCAGAAGCTTTTTACCGCAAATAAACGCAAAACACGCTAATAAAAGCAAAAACATTATTGGGTTATAGTGCGCCGTAGGCGCACTATAACCCAACAGCATTTG
>Ga0316206_1001977_pt1 | contig 15413 bp, 11 predicted proteins | sample 6monthpyrite_MG_FD_204942 | JGI IMG/M metagenome (GOLD analysis project Ga0316206, IMG submission 204942) | Microbial mat bacterial communities from mineral coupon in-situ incubated in ocean water Damariscotta River, Maine, United States -... | ecosystem: Environmental > Aquatic > Marine >... | reverse complement strand
CGCACTGTCAGGAATGACGATACCACCAGCGGAAGTACGTTCTTCTTCCATACGTTTTACGACCACACGATCGTGTAAAGGACGAATATTCATCGAAATAAAACTCCTTAACTAGATGATTAATATAATATTTTAATAAAAAAGCTATTGAGTGCGCCGTTGTTTTTAGCACTCTGACCCAATGAGTGCTAATAATAGGGGCATTTTTCCGAGAGTCAAGGGCAGAGGCCGATAAAAGTGCGAAATGATTGTTACCTGCTAATTAAATTGATCGATTTGTCAGGAGCCTGTCCAGCCTGTATTGCAATATACTTAACGACAGCCCCGATCCAGAAGCCTCAACCAGATATGCACAAAAAAATAAACAGGATCAATAGCTTAAAGAAGAAACAGCCAGCCCCGGAAATAGTAACAATTTACGCTTGCCTGCAACAAGCCGCTTTATGAACTTATAAAAGCATCACCGGATATATCAAGTAAAAAATTGCGCCTGAAAAGTGCCAGAATATAAAAATCAACCATCAGTCATATAAAGGTAGCAAGTGATTTATCAGCCTGGGCAATGAGCGATATCATTTACCAGCCCGGTGTTCTAGAATCGATTTATGCATCGCATTAAAATCCAGCATCTAACCCGCTACCATTACTCAGAACCAGTCATACTATTACCGCATACTCTTCACCTGAGACCACGTGATGGTTTTGATATTCGCGTGCACACCTCCAGCCTGAAAATCAATCATGAATTCCAGATTCGCTGGAAACGTGATGTCTACAGTAATTCCGTTGCCATTATCAACTTCCTTGAGCCCGCCAGAGAACTTGTCATCTCCAGTGAAGTGGTGATCGAACACTATGAAGAGCAAGCGCTGAATTTTGTACTCGAAGACAATGCACAGCGCTTTCCGTTTCAATACAGTCCATCAGAACAGGTCGACCTGGCACCGTATCAAACTGCGATATTCCCTCAAGATCAAAACATAATAAAAGACTGGATAGCAGATATTACAGGTTCGGGAGACGATACTGACACAATCGCAATGCTGACTTCGATAAACAGAAAAATCGCCAATGAACTTGAATACCAGATGCGCGAGGAGCCTGGTGTGCAATCACCTGCACAGACACTGTTAACAGGCCGTGGATCCTGCCGCGACTTTGCCACACTGTTTATTGAAATTTGTCGTTATTGCGGGTTTGCCTGCCGATTCATCAGTGGTTACGCGCTGAATGAATCTATGAATGAGGGACATACGTCCACCCATGCCTGGTCAGAAATCTATTTACCGGGCTCCGGATGGAGAGGGTTTGATTCCACCAGTGGTCTAGTGGTTAGCGGTGACCATATCCCGGTAGCGGTTCATCGCCACCCGCAAGCCATTCCTCCGGTTTCAGGCTCCTTTGTCGGCGCTGAAAATATACAACACGAATTATATGTCGAGGTTCACGTCAAGCTTATGCCGGCGAGTCCTGACTGACCTCAAAAAGCATATCAATTACGGTTTCTGCCTGCACCCAGTCTTGCAACAGATTATCTTCACCCTGGTCACGCTTTAAAGATATCAGATACGCTGCTTCACCAATAATTTTTTGTCGCTGATCATTAGCAATCATTATTTTTGAGCCACTAAACGTTACTTTTTTGCTTACTGTTTTTTTGCTTCTGCTTACTGGTTTTGATTTGGCATCAAGTGATTTTTTGGCCGTCGTTTTTTTCTTTGTCACTGCAACCTTCGACTTTACTGGCGCAGATTTTTTAACAGCTGCTTTGGTTTTTGCAGATGTTCCTTTTTTCAAAGCCGTTTTTTTCTTCACCCTGGTTGAACTGGTTTTCACAGTGCCAGATTTTTTTTTGCCCTTTTCCGCAGGAGTACTTTTTTTGATATCTACCATTTCATCACCTCGGTTCATACAGCTAAAATGCTAACTATCATTGTTACAATGACTATTCCATATGCGCCAGACAGTCCTCAATACAACTAATAGGAACATGCTCGATACCCGCCGAATCTTCTTCGTATGCATTTCTTATCAACCCATAGCCATCCATTGTTTCCGAGCTTGCTGTCACTATGGGTCTTTCGTTACTGTAGTTTGTATCAAAGTTTAATGACTCAAATTCATAATTACTGAATTTCATGTTTCCGCCCTCACCAGATTATCAAAGACACTAAAACAACGAGCAACTATCATGCCATTCAAAACCGTTCGCTAATATACTGTTTTACCGGGGTTTGTTTTTTACTGCTAACAAGATTTAACTTGCCCTTGCACACATTCAGGCGAAATGAGGAAATATTGAGCACTTATAGTGCATAAGCCACCGCTCTAATTGTTTAACAATCGTGTGTCATGACCACAAATTAATAAGTATCTGCTAAAGATAAACTTCATTCCGTTCTACTCTAAATATCCGGGCAGAAGCTTCCCTATGCTATACTTGGCAAACGAAATAATCTATCAATGAACAGCATCAAAGTAATGCACATTTCATACTCAAGTGTTGGGTATGAAATGTGCATTACCTCTACCTGTCTGTGCCGATATTGGCAATACAAACACAGGCTCATCCAATCTGTTTCAGACAGGATGGTATATATAACCGACCCATACCTAAAGGTAACAGCATGACAATCCGTGTAGGCATACACCACAAAACCATATATAAATTTGATCGACTGGTATCACTGGCTCCACATCAGATCCGCCTGAGACCTGCACCTCATACCCGCACACCGGTGCATCAGTACTCCATCAAAGTTACCCCTGAAGATCATTACATCAACTGGCAACAGGATGCTTTTGGAAATTTCATCGGACGCTATGTCTTTAATAACAAGACCCGTCAACTATCTGTTGAAGTTGACATGGTAGTCGATATGGTCACGATTAATCCGTTCGACTTTTTCGTAGAGGAGTCCGCAGAAAAATTCCCATTTAAATACGACAAGCAATTACATAAGGAACTTACACCCTATTTTGAATACACTGATTCCGGACCGCTATTACTAGACTGGGTAAAACAGATCCCGACCGAGCCAAAACGTATCGAGGATTTTCTTGTCGATCTGAATTTCAAACTCCATCAGGCTATTGATTATGGCATTCGTATGGAACCGGGTGTACAAACCTGCGAACAAACCCTTGAACTTGCCAAAGGTTCATGCCGTGATACTGCCTGGCTATTAGTCCAGATACTAAGACGTCTGGGGCTTGCGGCGCGCTTCGTGTCCGGCTATCTGGTGCAACTGACCGCTGATGTTAAATCACTTGATGGTCCATCAGGACCTGAAGAAGATTTCACTGATCTGCATGCCTGGGCCGAGGTCTATGTGCCGGGCGCAGGCTGGATAGGCCTTGATCCTACCTCTGGGCTTTTTGCAGGAGAGGGACACATCCCCCTGGCCTGCACACCTGACCCGGTTAGTGCCGCTCCCATTACAGGTGCGATAGATGAATGTGAAGTTGAATTCGAATTTGAAAATACTGTCACCCGAATACATGAAGACCCCAGAGTAACAAAGCCTTACTCAGACGAACAATGGCAGGCTGTCATGGCCGTAGGAGAACAAGTTGAATCAGAACTTGAAGCCAATGATGTCCGGCTAACGATGGGAGGTGAGCCGACTTTCGTTTCAATTGATGACATGGACGGAGATGAATGGAATATTGCCGCATTGGGACCGCACAAAAGAGAGCGTGCTGAAGTTATTTTCAGGAGGTTGTGGAAGAAATTTGCTGACGATGGCGTGCTTCATCACGGGCAAGGCAAGTGGTATCCCGGTGAGCCTTTACCACGTTGGGCCTTGAGCTGTTACTGGCGAGAAGATAAGACTCCAGTGTGGAGTGTGCCCGATTTAATTGCAGACCCGCAACAAAATGGTGCGCATACGGCCGATCATGCCCACGCTTTTTCAAAACGACTCGCTCAGCATATCGGTCTTTCACCGACAAATCTTGTTGCCGGTTATGAAGATGTGCTTTATTACCTGTGGAAAGAAGGCACCTTGCCCAAAAACCTGGATGTCCTCGATAACAAGCTATCCGATAAAATTGACAGGGACAGGCTACGGCGCGTGTTTGAGCAGGGTCTGGATCAGGTTGTAGGCTACTCCCTGCCTATCGCATGGGAGCCAGTCGAAAAACGATGGGTAAGCTCGAAGTGGGAATTCAGCAGGAAAAATATGTTCCTTCTGCCAGGTGATTCACCCATGGGCTTCAGACTACCTCTGGATAGCCTGCTATGGGAAAAAGACAAACATCGACATAAACACCTGGACGCCGACCCGTTTGCAGAACGTGAAGAGCTACCGGGTACAGTCAGTAGTCGTTATACGCGATTCGAGCCCACCGACAAGGGCATGGATCAACGTACAGAACAAGAGTTAGCAGATGATGACGAGCGCCAGGACGGCTTCTTTGTCAGGACCGCCCTGTGCGTAGAACCCAGGAACGGCAACCTGCATATCTTCCTGCCACCGATTGCGCATCTGAATCACTGGCTTGAACTGATAGGCTGCATTGAAACCACCGCAAAAGAACTGGCCTTGCCAGTCATTCTGGAGGGCTATGAAGCACCACATGATCCTCGCCTGAAACGATTTTCAGTCACACCGGATCCGGGCGTTATTGAAGTCAACATTCATCCCACCAGTAACTGGAAAGACCTGGTCAACAAGACCGAAATACTTTATGAAGAGGCCTATCAATCACGTCTTGGCACCGAAAAATTCATGCTGGATGGCCGCCATACCGGTACCGGTGGCGGTAACCATATTACCCTGGGCGGCAGCTCACCTGCTGACAGCCCGATGCTGCGCAGACCAGAGCTACTGAGCAGTCTGATTCGTTACTGGCAAAACCACCCATCCCTTTCTTATATGTTCTCCGGTATGTTTATTGGCCCGACATCCCAGGCACCCCGCGTTGATGAGGCACGTGATGACAGCCTGTATGAACTGGACATCGCCCTGCAACAAATTCCTGATGGAGAAAGTCCTTCACCGTGGATTGTTGACCGCGTCATGCGCAACCTGCTTATTGATATGACAGGTAATACACATCGTGCTGAATTTTGTATCGATAAGCTCTATTCGCCGAACTCATCTACCGGTCGACTCGGTATTGTTGAATTTCGTGGATTTGAAATGCCACCACATCCACGTATGTCCATCGTTCAGAATCTGTTACTACGTACGCTGGTATCGCGATTCTGGAATACACCATACGAAGAAAAAACCGTGCGTTGGGGCACCGAACTACATGACCGCTTCATGCTGCCACACTACGTTGAGAGGGATCTGGCAGATGTTATCGATGACCTCAGGCGCTGGGGTTATCCAATTGAGAAAGAATGGTTTGATCCATTCACTGAATTCAGATTTCCTCATTACGGCAGAACCAATATTGACAATATCGAAATTGAACTCCGCTTCGCTATTGAACCCTGGAACGTTCTGGGCGAAGAAGTCAGTACCCAAGGCACATCACGGTACGTCGACTCATCTGTCGAACGCCTGCAATTAAAGGTCCGTGGCATGACCAATGAAAGACATATCCTCACCTGTAACGGACAGGCTCTGCCATTAAGAAATACCGGCGAACGCGGTGAATTTGTGGCGGGTGTCCGATATAAGGCCTGGGACCCGGTGTCCGGTCTTCACCCTACCTTGCCGATCGACTCTCCACTGATATTCGATATTGTTGATCGATGGTCGAAGAAATCACTGGGAGGATGCACTTACTATGTTGCTCATCCAGGAGGGCGCAACCCGGACACTTTTCCAGTCAATGCCAATGAAGCAGAAGCACGCAGATTGGCACGATTCTCGCAATCAGGTCATACAGGTGGGAAATTAAAGGTCAAGATAAAACAACCTGACCCGGAACATCCTTTTACACTGGACCTAAGGAAAAAATAGGACTCTCTCAATCATGATGAGATATTCAGGTACATAATATGCGTATTGATTTGACTCAATATGACCCTGGTGTTTTTTACGACGAAACCATGGCGGGTAAAAACCGGGCACGCAGTTACAGTAAAGAGCTGGTTAAATTATTCCGCAAAATGGATGAGGACGAACTCTCGGCCAGACAAACAGCGGCTGAGCTGGCGATTAAGGAAATGGGGATCACCTTTACTGTTTACAGTGAGAGAAAAGGGACAATTGATCGAAACTGGCCCTTTGATATCGTCCCCAGAATCATCCCTAAAAATGAATGGGATAATATTGAAGCAGGCCTTAAACAACGCGTTAAAGCATTGAATTTATTTATAAATGATCTCTACAATGATCAGCAAATCATCAACGATGGCATTTTTCCTGCCGAGGTTCTGGCAGACTCTAAAAACTTCAGGGAACAATGCATGGGTATTACGCCTCAACATGGCATCTGGGCCCATGTGTGTGGCTCGGATCTTGTCCGCGATGCCAATGGCACCGTCTATGTACTTGAAGATAATTTGCGTGTGCCATCAGGCGTATCCTACATGCTTGAAAACCGGGAAGTCACCAAACGCATCTTTCCTGAACTGTTCGAGACCTATGCCCCACTACCCATTGATGACTATCCTGCAGAACTTCATGACATGCTCGCATCGATCTCCCCGAGAAAGGTAAAACGGCCCGAAGTAGTCGTTTTAACACCCGGTATTTACAACTCTGCCTATTTCGAGCATGCCTATCTGGCGCACCAAATGGGTGCGGAGCTGGTTGAAGGCAGGGATCTATTTGTAGATGAAGACGAGTGTGTCTATATGCGCACGGTAGCAGGGCAAAAAAAAGTTGATGTTATTTACAGAAGAATTGATGACGAATTTATCGACCCCGAGGTCTTTAATAAGGACTCCACTCTGGGCGTGCCAGGTCTTATGCGCGCCTGGAAAGCCAATAATGTCGCCCTTGCAAATGCCCCTGGCGCAGGTGTTGCGGATGACAAGGTCGTTTACGCATTCGTACCCGATATGATTCGCTATTACCTGGATGAAGAACCCATCATTCCCAATGTACCTACCTACCGCTGTATGTATAAAGACGAGTGTAAATACGTGCTGGCAAACCTTGACAAACTGGTGGTCAAGCCGGCTAATGAATCCGGCGGTTATGGCATGATGATCGGACCCAAGGCTTCAAAGTCCGAACGCAAAACCTTTGCTGCCCTGATCCGCAAGCATCCACGCAACTATATTGCGCAGCCTACCCTTGGCATCTCCACCGTACCTACGATTATAGGCAAGACCCTTGAGCCAAGACATGTCGACCTGAGACCATTCATACTTAGCGGTAAACATACCTCGGTAACAACCGGTGGACTAACCCGTGTTGCGATGCGCAAAGGTTCACTGGTGGTTAATTCATCACAAGGTGGCGGCTCTAAAGACACCTGGATAGTCACAGACTCGAGGGGAAGCTAGATATGTTATCGCGCGTTGCAGAAGCTATATACTGGGCAGGCCGATACATTGAGCGTGCCGAGAATACTGCGCGTCTGATCAGGGTCAATTCACACTTAATGATGGATACGCCCAAAGGCATTTCTCCTGGCTGGGAGCCACTGATATCAATCACCGGACTAGGGCCGGAATTTGAGGATAACAAAAATGCACCAACAGAGCGCAGCGTTGTTAAATTCCTGATTGGCGACATAAAAAACCCCAATTCAATTATCAATAGTCTGGGAATGGCGAGAGAAAATTGCCGCACCGTGCGTGAAATCATACCACGCACCGCCTGGCAAAGACTGAACAAGCTCTACCTGTTCGCAAAGGAAAATGTTTCGTCGGGATTAACCCAGAAAGGTAGAGACCAATACCTTGATGGTATCATCTCCGGCTCACAGCAACTTAACGGACTGTTTGCTTCAGTCATGTATCAGGATGAAGCATGGCACTTCCTGCGTATTGGTCGAGACATTGAACGGGCAGAAATGACCACTCGCATTCTCGATGTCCGCACATCCGATCTGCTAACCGACGCTGAAGAACAATTTGAATTCAGAAACCTGAAAAGCGTACAGTGGATCAGTATACTAAAATCATTATCAGCTTACTCAATCTATCGCCGCACCGTTCATGTGCGTGTAAACAGGTCACATGCACTGGAGTTTCTGTTTCATGATGCCAAATTCCCCAGATCAATAGCGCATTGCTTTACTTCAGTGGAAGAGAGTATCGGCATGCTGGCAAACAGGGACTTGCCATTAAAGGCATTGCGCATGGTTGTACACAAACTTGACAAGCAAAATATGGAAGACCTCAGGCAGCAGGAACTACATGATTTTATTGATGAACTCCAGATTGGTATTCGCCAGTTCCATAACGTACTGGAAAAACAATATTTCCTGTCACCTTTTCAGAACGTTTCAGGAGAATAATTAAAGTGCTCAATAAATCTAATCTATCATGTCAGGGGTTTCATGGAACCCGGATTTGGACCATAATAGTGTGACATTCATCAGAAATTACAGGTTTTAAATATGACTTATTGCGTCGGACTCAGTCTGGATCAGGGCCTGGTATTCGCCTCTGACTCACGCACCAATGCGGGTGTGGATTACGTTACTACCTACAGCAAAATGCATCTCTTCACACCAGCAGATGATCGACTGTTTGTCATATTATCAGCAGGTAATCTGGCTACCACTCAGGAAGTCATCAACCACATTCAACGCGACATTGACTACCCTGACGGATCCCCGAACCTGGCAAATGTAAAATATTTATTTGAAGCCGCAGAATATGTCGGCAAAATCAGTCAACAGGTTCAGCAGGAACATAGCCAGGCCTTCACTCAATCAGGAGTAAGCGGTGAAACAACCCTGTTGCTTGGAGGACAGATACTTGGCCAGCCTCACGGTCTGATCATGATTTACCCGGAAGGCAATTACATTAGCTCATCCCCACAAACACCCTACTTACAAATCGGCGAGAGCAAATACGGCAAACCTGCTCTGGATCGCATTGCACATACCAACCTGTTACTTGATGAAGGTGCGCGACTGACACTGGTTTCACTTGATGCAACGACACGCTCAAACATTACGGTGGGGCCGCCTTTTGAAGTTGCCATTTATCCAAAAGATACTTTTAAACTTAGCTGTCGATGCTCCTTTGAAGAATCAGATCCTTACCTGATGAATTTGCGCGAGTCCTGGAACTCGGGTATCAATTCTGTTTTTTATGGCCTGCCTCCTTTCGAACAAAAGGAACCATTGCATCAGCAGTCTATTAAATTTCCGACAACTCAATCCCAGTCTCAGGCACAGGCAGAACAAATGACAAAACCACAGCGTCAGATTACCTAGGCGGAGTAATAATTTTTTACAATTCAAGTACTGGAATAAAATATTTTGAACTCACTTTCATTTACCCGAAACGGCGATAAGCAGAACTCTGACTTTTTTGAGGAATACCTGGTTCGCTTACTGGAAGAAAGAGACTCCATCGGCCTGACTGACATGATTCATGAAATAGACGCAATCATGATTACAGTGGATCCCGGCCATTCGATTCGCTACATCGCTGAACTGGCTCTGATGTCGCCGTACCATTATCTGGTGACTCTGGAGAGCGAAAATCACTACACGCATATCCTGCGTGTCGACATGAATTCACCTGACCTGTTAATACGTGAAGTAAAAAATTCCAGCATACAGGGTATTTTTCGTAGCCTTAACGAGATCTACCCGATCGGCTCGCACAAACCAAACAGCCGTTACATGGGAGAGATCCTCAGGGTCGATGATCTGCACGGGGTTGTACAACTTCAACAGCAACGTGACTTCAGGTTCTTCACCCAGGATCAGATTCGTAAACTCGATCTTCCTGGTAATCTGGCTATCAGCAAACCATCACCCTACACGCATAATATTATTGGCTATATGGAACGACCTCAGGAACAGCTGCGAGTTTATGCACTCGGCGTAAGTAATATCGTACCTGAAGTTCAGGATGCCTATCAAGCCGCCAAAGAACTGCAAAAAAAATGTCAGATAGACGAACTCATCTTGCCTATCGACCACCTGGCAACACGTATTTATAGTCAGAACCGTGAGGTTGCCATACTCGAATGGCTATCGTTATCCAGTTATTACTACTGGGGATCCTATAATATCAAGGATCAGAATTCGTCAACCAATGTTACCAAAAGTGCACATTACTCAAGCGAACTCAAAAGCCCGGCAAAGGTATTTACTGCCAATAATACGCCTTACCTGGTTAACCACCTGATCAAGCTTCCTTCACCTACCGAAACCTTTGTGCGTAACTATGGCCCGCGATTACATCACATTGCCATGGCAGTACGGGATGGCGACTGCGACGGTATTGAAAATATAGACATAGTGGTAAACCAGATCGCTGCACAGGGTAAAGACTTTCTGCTGGATGTGATCGGTTCCAAAGAAGAAGGTCTCAAGCAAATCTTCTCAAGTGCATCAGAACACTCATCACTAATCATTGAGTATGTTCAACGATTTGGTAACTTCGATGGCTTCTTTACCAAAGACAATGTTGCAGAGCTCACCCACGCTGCCGGTGTGGAGAATGAGCTTAATTCACTAACGGAAGATTCGCAAATAAGCCAGTAAACTCATCCGAGTTGTGTCAAACAATCAATTGCTGCAGTCTTGTAACACTGAGCCAATGTAGGGTAGTTAAATACAGTAGCGGCCAGAACATCAACACTGGCGCTACACGTCATCGCCATTTGACCGACATGAACCAGTTCGCTGGCTGATTCGCCAATGATATGCACGCCAAGAATAGCGCGACTCTGACTATCGACCAGCAACTTGAGCAATCCATGCTCATTACCAATAATCTGTCCGCGAGCCGTATCAACATAATTAGCATAACCTTTTACGTACTCAGCCTTACGTGCAAGTAATTCCCGCTCGGTTTCTCCTACATAAGATAATTCCGGAATCGTATAGATAGCCATGGGCAGGAATTCACCCTTGAGTAATTCTTCACCGAGAAAGGCATGATGCACTGCCATTCTTCCCTGTTCCATTGCCGTAGATGCCAGTGACGGACGACCCGCCAGATCACCAATGATATAAATATGTTTTTTCAATGTCTGATGATGTTCATTAATCCTGACCCAGCCCTGATCGTCTGCAAACAAACCCGCCATTTCAAGATCAAGAAGACCATAGTTGGGTTCGCGTCCCTGCGCATAGACAAGAGCCTCGGCCTGCAGAACGTCACCCTGCTCGGTGGTCACACTGACAACATCATCACTCCGTTGAATCTGACTGATGCGTGTATTCATCCGCAAAGAGATACCCATATCTTTAAAATCTTCAGTAAGCTTGGAAATAATATCGCTATCCAGATAAGCCAGCAGCTGCGCATGTGAATCAACCAGCGTTACCTGACTGCCAAGAGAAGCATAAATCGTTGCAAGCTCACATCCAATAACACCACCACCGACAACAATGAGTGAGGCAGGCAGGTGGCGAATTTTTAACAGTGAGGTCGAATCCAGCACACGCTGCTTATCAAAAGGCACTGATTTGGGGCGTCTGGGTCTTGAACCGGTTGCCAGTATGATGAATTCTGCCCGTAATTTTTGCTGCTCTCCACGAGGCCCTGTCACCTGCAAGGTGTTTGCATCGATAAAACCGGCCTCACCCGGAATCATCGTCACACCTTCCTTCATGAGTCGTTCAAGCAATTGTGCTTGTTTTCGGTCTATTACATTGTCTTTCTGACTCAGGACATCCGCAAGAAAACCGGCTTCTCTGGTTGTATTTGGTTGCATCGAACGGCGCATGCCAAGGCTTGTAGAACGCGATGTAACATAGGCTGCCTCACGCAATGCCTTGCTGGGTATAGTGCCTGTTTGCAAGCTGACACCACCCACATAAGGTTTTCGTTCAACGATCGCAACTCGTTTACCCAACCTGGCACCCGCAATCGCAGCAGACTGTCCACCCGGGCCTGAACCTATGACCAGCAGATCAAAATCAAAACCTGTCATAATATACTTCCATTTTCTTTAAAGATGATGACATGTTTAGGTGCAAAAATAATGCCACAGAAAAAACCGACCAACATGATAAACCTGAAATATCTATATTTTTTTAAAAAATACTACAAAAGTACCAAATTAACTGACAATTTCATTATTTACCGAAAACACATGGAGCAGTTTATTAATATATCCGTTTAATTTTCTTTAATCGTGTTTTTAGCCGCAATCCACTTCGACATATACTTTGTACTCATCATTGAATGATGCTTCAGCATCGCCCCGATGAAATTTTTCAGGCGATGAGCAGACAATGATTCTTTGATTACAGCTATTTTTTCGATAAAACCTGCACCCAGCAATTCACCATCATAGCGCGACGTTAATAACCGGGTACAATCACTTTGCGCTTTTGACCAGGCAGACTCGTCTTTATAAAGATTAATAGCAACAGCAGCAAACTCACTCATGTCATCAGTCACAAACCCTGGCCAGTTTTCCTTATCATGCATACCCTCACTGCCAATTGATGTTGTAATACTTGGCGTCTGCGAAATCATTGCATCCAGTAGTTTACCTTTAATGCCTGCACCAAACATCAGCGGTGCAAGACATAATCGATACGCCTGCATAACATCCAGTGCGTTCTCTGCCCGGCCTTTGACCAGAAAACCTGTTTTCGGATTAGTTAGCGCAGTTGCCCTGGGGGGCGGGTATGATCCGTAAATATGTAACTCAGTATCAGGGAGTTGCTTTCTGATTAACGGCCATATTTTTTGCAGCTGCAATACTGAATCCCAATTAGGCGCATGGCGAAAATTACCGATCGTCATAAAATGCTTTCGCTCAGAAAAAGTATTTGTCTGGCGCGGAATATTTTTCAGGTCAACCATAAATGGCAAATGATAAAGCAAGCCCTCATCAATCCCGAATGTTTCAACCAGTAACTTCTTTTCAAAACTGGAAATCAACAATGAAATATCACAGCGCAAAATGGCGGCAACTTCACGCTTGGCAATGTTGCTGAACAAGTCTGCTTGCGTCACTTCCCTGCCTGCTTTATATGCCTCATGCCGGGCATTTCGTAAACAATGCAGGTCAACCGTATCCAGCAATTTAAGTGCATCAGGACAGTTTTTTTCAACCCGCCAGCCAAACTGCTCTTCCATCATAAAGCGATCGAAAAGCACCATGTCTGGCTGAAAGCCGGAAATGTAATCATCAAAACTATCACAATTCAGATTTATGGATTGACTGCTAATGCCTTCACTTGTTAAATCGACCATATGCTCGGTCAACTGCGCCGGTGTCGAAAATTCCACCTGCCAGCCTTGCCGTTTAAATAAACGTAAAACTGACATCATATGACTACCCGCAGCAGAAGAGTCGGGCTCAGGCCAGACGTACCCGATAACCAGTATTTTATTCATTCAGGAAGTCCTGTGCGATCAAGGAAAAGCCTTCTCTACCCCAAAAGCTATTTAGCTGGTCTGGGCACCTTGCCATAAACTGTTATTATTCCAGCCTCCGGCATGCTTGTTACAAGCGTTTGATTGTTCTTCAGTACAATATCAGGTAAAAAACGATTTGATTCCTGCGGTGACACGATATACATAACGCCATAAGTACCGGCAGGAAGGCCTTTTAGCGAAATTTTATTTACCTGATTTTTAACCTTTAGAACCACAACAAAACTACCGTCAGGATTAATAAAGGCTACCGGATTAATATGATTTCCTTTTGACTCAGCCTCAATCCTGACTGCACCCATTCTGACAAACAGACTATATTGCCGTGAATATTTCGTCAGATCCGACAAGATAACAAGCGGCTTATCCGGATTTGACATATCAATCCAGGCCCCTACCCTCAGGTTGTTTTCAAAAGAACCCATGACGGCTTGCTGCCAGGCAGAATTATTTCCTGTCTTTAAATCCTGAAGTAAATGATCTGGAGACAAGCCTTTATGCCACCACTCCAGCATCGATGTTTTTAAGTTATACTTCCTTGCCCGATCTGCGATCTGTCTGATGTCATTAATAGAACCCTGGTATCTGTGATAGGAAATCTCGGTTAAACTGCCCAGCACACCTTCTACCTTGATCATTTCATCAAAGAAACTGACTGCATTTTTTACTGATGTACACGAAGGGGCAATAATGTCCGGATGAAACCCATGTCTGGCAAGTCGCTTTACAACGGCAACGATAGATTGCCCAACGAGCTTCCCGCTCCATTGCCGCGCAAGGTCTGGTTCCAACATAATTTCCAGAGCATCAGGAGTAAAGTTAAATTTCTTCCTTAAATGCAGAAAAACTGCCTCCATAAACTCCGCATATTCTTCTGGATCTGCGTGATGGTACTTACCACCTTTAATTTGCCTGGTAAAAGCAACATAATTCAGGTTGACATATAGTTTCTCCCCTTTCTTTTGCAACAAGCCTCGCAAGGGCAGAATAACCTGTGTGACTTTTTCGTCTAATTCCGTGAAATTAAACCCGTCCCAGTTAATAGAATGACTGTCATTGTTATCATTTACGGTTGCATAACGACGAGACTTCCATTTTGAATAAGGAATCTTTTTTGCACGATACTGCTTATAGTCGTCATTTGTATTTTCCGAGCCAGAACGTACTTCCAGGCGAACCCGGTTAATGCCGGTCTGCTGAACCAAAGTTTTTAACAGCAGATCCTTGTACCTCCTGTAATCGTAATCCAGACTATCCTGACCAACATAGCCCGCGAATTCCCATCCCGTCATGATCTGATACTTCGTATCTCCATTAACTGTAATTATTTCGGCATCAGTAACCTCATCTCCGCATGCAGTCAATATAAATACATAAGCAATAAAAGCAAAAAATAACTTATAGAATTTCCACATATCTTCGCCATTGCCTTTTAACAATTAAATATACATAAACAGGCCCGAATCCTCTCCTGAACCGGCTCCACCCGCGTATTTGACCAGATAACCAAAGCTGACAGCACTCACTGTCGGGTCTCTGAACCACCAGAATAAAAGCACCCCAACCAGCACTCATGCAATTATCTTTCTCATCCAGTATATCTCTGCCCTGCCTGCTTTCCATTTAATACTGTGAGAACGATTCAATAACCATGCTTATACATATTAAGGATGCTTGTCGTTATCATCCTCACGCTTGTATTCACCTTCTATCGTGTTCGGATCCGGGCTTTCTGTCCTGAATTCAGAAACATTTTCACTAAAACCACTACTATGTATCTGGAAACGGGGCATACCCAGAATCTTGTTGATAATTGCCTGTCGAACAGGCGTGACCAGGAACAACAGCCCCAAAGCATCGGTAATGAAGCCGGGGATCAGCAGCATAATGGCCGCTGCAAAGATAAACACGCTTTCAAACATGGCCAGCGCAGGTACTTCACCCTTTTCCATGCTTTTGCGCATGC
>Ga0316206_1001976_pt1 | contig 15417 bp, 14 predicted proteins | sample 6monthpyrite_MG_FD_204942 | JGI IMG/M metagenome (GOLD analysis project Ga0316206, IMG submission 204942) | Microbial mat bacterial communities from mineral coupon in-situ incubated in ocean water Damariscotta River, Maine, United States -... | ecosystem: Environmental > Aquatic > Marine >... | reverse complement strand
TTTATTTCAAATTTTGAATATATATCATGTTTAATAATTAAATCTCCCCCAGCCCCTCTTTTACCAAGAGGGGAGTAACAGTGGCTCTTCTTTTGTTAAGGAAACGTAACGCTATAACCTCCCCCTTAGTAAAAGGGGGATTGAGGGGGATTTGAGTAAGCATAATTTATTTCAAATTTTGAATATATATCATGTTTAATAATTAAATCTCCCCTAGCCCCTTTTTTACTAAAGGGGAGCTAAAATAGAAACACAAACAAGAAAACGAAACGAAAAATACATAAGGTATTGAAAAAGACATGTCAAAAATTAAGCAAATTATCGCAAGAGAAATTCTCGATTCACGAGGCAATCCGACTTTAGAAGCAGACGTAATTCTGGAAAGTGGCATACGTGGTCGAGCAGCGGTTCCTTCAGGCGCATCGACGGGTGCCCGTGAAGCTATTGAGTTACGCGATGGTGATAAGAACCGTTACATGGGTAAGGGTGTTTTAAAAGCGGTAGCCAATGTCAATGGCGAAATTCAAAAAGCCCTGATTGGTACGGATTGTCGTGAGCAGAGCACAATCGACGACATCATGATAAAACTCGATGGCACTGAAAACAAAGAACGCCTGGGAGCAAATGCACTGTTAGCTGCATCTCTTGCATCTGCACATGCAGCGGCAAAATTTGAAAATAAGGACCTGTTTGATTATTTAGGTAACGGCACCTTTAAACTGCCCGTACCCATGATGAACATTATCAACGGTGGTTCTCACGCAGACAACAGCGTAGATCTGCAAGAATTTATGATTCTTCCCGTTGGTGCTCCTTCATTTAAAGAGGCCCTACGTTACGGCACTGAAGTTTTTCATGCACTGAAAAAAGTTTTATCTGATCGCGGTATGATTACAACGGTGGGTGATGAAGGTGGTTTTGCGCCCAACCTTTCTTCTAATGAAGAAGCCATTGAAGTTATTTTAGAAGCCATTGATAAAGCCGGTTATGTTGCGGGCAAAGATATTTATTTAGGGCTTGATGTGGCTAGTTCTGAATTTTATATTGATGGTAAATATGATTTAGCTTCAGAAAATCGTAAATTAAGCGCCGAAGAAATGATCGACTTTTTAGCCGACTGGGTAGAAAAATACCCCATCATTACCATTGAAGATGGTTTAGATGAAGCAGACTGGGATGGCTGGGCAAAATTAACCGAACGTTTAAATGACAAGGTTCAGTTAGTGGGTGATGATTTGTATGTTACCAATACTAAAATCTTTAAAGAAGGTATCGACAAGGGCATCGCCAACTCTATCTTAATCAAGTTTAATCAGATTGGTACTTTAACTGAAACGTTAAACGCAATTAATATGGCACACGATGCGGGTTACACCGCCGTTGTTTCACATCGCTCAGGTGAAACTGAAGACTGCACCATTGCAGATTTATGTGTGGCGACCTGCACCGGTCAGATTAAAACCGGCTCACTGTCACGCTCTGATCGTGTTGCAAAATATAACCAGTTATTACGCATTGAAGAAACCCTCGGTGACAAAGCCGTTTATGCAGGAAAGTCTGCGTTTAAACATCTTAAGTAATCAATCGTTAGCCCTTTACAATATTTTTTGGGCTAACGAGCACTGGAGATAAATGGAATGAAGTGGCTGCTATCACTGCTCATTGTTTTACTGTTTTCACTACAGTATAAACTTTGGGTGGGCGATGGTGGTGTTCCAGAAATTTTACATCTGCAGGATGAAGTTAAAAAACAACAACAACATCAACAGCAATTAGAGGAGCGCAATGCTTCACTGGCCGCTGAGGTAAAAGATTTAAAACAGGGTTATGATGCTATTGAAGAACGCGCCCGCAGTGAACTTGGGATGATTAAAAAAGATGAAAAATTCTATCAAATCATTCACACATCTGAATAAATACATTCATGTCAAATAATCAATACTGGGCCATCATTCCCGCTGCGGGTGTTGGTAAGCGCATGCAGGCTGATCGGCCAAAACAATATTTAAGGCTATTAAATAAAACAGTTATTGAACACACTCTGGACCGACTACTATCTTTAGATGAAATATGTGGGGTGGTGTTATCTATCAGTAAAGAAGATGAATACTGGGAAGATTTAAATTACGCCAGTAATAAACCATTGCTGATTGCCGGTGGTGGAAAAGAAAGAAGCGACTCCGTTTTAAATGCACTTTTATTACTTCAACAAAAAAATAATCATACCAAAAACATTTATGCATTAGTTCATGATGCTGCCAGACCCTGTGTTAGAGCACTGGACATTCAAACATTAATTCATCACACCTATCAAAATGATAACGGCGGTTTGCTGGCTTTGCCGGTGCGTGACACCATGAAACGTTCGGGTGAAAAATCAGAAGTTTTAAAAACCGTAGAGCGTGATGGATTGTGGCATGCGTTAACACCACAGATGTTCAAGCTGGATTTGCTAATTGAAGCATTACAGAGCGCACAGGAAAAACATTTAGCCGTGACTGATGATGCATCAGCAATGGAGCTGGCAGGTTATCATCCACATTTAATTGAAGCGCATGAAGACAATATAAAAATCACCCGATCTTTTGATTTGCAACTCGCTGAACTGTATTTAGAAAATCAGCAGTGATTTGGAAAAGGGTTAGGAAACTCAGTTAGTATTTTCCACAGAGACACGAAGATCACAGAGTTTTAATAAATAATGAAATCATACCTCTGGGAGATTAAATAAATTACAAGTAATCGTTCATTGTTGTCCAGTTAATCTCAATTTAAGTATAAACTGTCATCCTGAGCGGAGACGAAGGATGACAGAATAAAAATTACATGTCAGTTAGTTTAAATAATCATAAAGACGCAGGTTTTTATTAATAACTTCGCTCTGTGCATATAAATTAAATTAACTACTCTCTGTGATCTTCGTGCCGCCTCTGTGGAAAAATATATACAGGTTATGAAAGAGTGTTGTCGTTATTTAAATATCAACACTTTTTAAGGTCCATGAACTACCACCTTCAACTGCAGCCGGATGATGTCGGTGAATTATGTTTTCAATAAAACCAACTTTATCATCGGGAATATCTACCATCATTAATAACTCATTGTGACTAACCGCATGTTTAAATTCGTTTATATGAACGCGCGGAATATGTCTTACAAAAAAGTAACCCACAGCAAAACTTATAATCATTACACCCAGAGATAATAGAGCTAATGAGTACTGCTGCATTGTAAAAGCAATTAGGCAGATACCGAGAAAAATAAAAAATAAGGCTAGATTTCCTTTCCAGAAAATATTTTCAATTTTCTGCGCCTCATCAAGAACCTGATTTTCAGTGGCTGGATTTAATGAGCCAATAGGTAAATTATGCTCAGCATAAGTGTGGATGTCTTTATCACTAACCCCAAGCATTGTTAGCTCATTAGCTACATTTTGTGCAAGCCTGGCATTGGGTAATAAAAAGTTTAGTCGACGGAACATAGCGTGCTCCTTTTAATGATTAATGTTGTTTACATTTAATACTTAAGATCATAATTAACCTTCGGCAACATAGTCTTCACTATTATTTCCCACCAGGGTTATTTTATGATCATCTTCGATTTCCCATTTTATAAATTCATCCATATTCTTCTGATTTTCAAAGTAAATTTCCAGTCCATTGGTACCATCACCTTTGTAGTGACAAGGGTGGTTTGACAAGTCATGTACTTCATTCTGGGTAACAGGATCGGTTGTAATACGAATATGCATAATGATCTCCTTAAAGAGTAAGGTTATGATCGATAGTAACTACATCACTACCCATATATATAATTCCTGAGTAAATTAGTCAAGTACTCCTGATCGGATATTTGGACAAATATGGCTAGATTGATAAGTATACGAGGCCTCGTAAATTGGTGAGTTATTACAATTTTTTGTAACAGGCAATAAAAAGGGCACCACATGGGCGCCCTTTCATTAAACACAAAACAACAATTACTTGTTAGCTTTACGTTCCTGTGCTTCTTTAATAACTTCTTCCGCAACATTCTTCGGACAAGGGTTGTAATGCGAGAACTCCATCGAGAACTGACCACGACCTGAAGTCATTGTACGCAGATCACCGATGTAACCAAACATTTCGCTCAGTGGTGCATCCGCTTTAATTCGCACACCCGTTGGACCTGCTTCCTGACCCTGAATCATTGCACGACGACGGTTTAAGTCACCAATAACATCACCTACGTGATCTTCCGGTGTGAATACATCCACTTTCATGATGGGTTCAATTAACTGTGGGCCGGCTTTAGCAATTGACTGACGGTAAGCACCGCGAGCAGCAATTTCAAAAGCAACTGCAGAGGAGTCAACCGCATGGAAAGCCCCGTCAATCAAAGTGAATTTCACATCTAATAATGGGTACTCAGCCAGTACGCCTTTGTCCATCATAGAACCAAAACCTTTTTCAATTGCAGGCCAGAATTCACGCGGTACGTTACCACCGGTGACTTTAGATTCAAATTCATAACCTGAATTTGCCTCACCTGGCTCAATGATATAGTCGATTTTACCGAACTGACCAGAACCACCCGATTGCTTCTTGTGTGTGTAGCTGTCTTCAACTTTCTGCGTGATTGTTTCACGATAGGCAACCTGTGGCTTACCCACCGTTACGTCAACACCGTGTGTCCGCTTAAGGATATCGATTTTAATATCCAGGTGAAGCTCACCCATACCACGTAATATAGTCTCGCCTGATTCTTCGTCTGTGTTGACGTAGAATGAAGGATCTTCCTGAACCATCTTGGATAAGGCCAGACCCATCTTCTCAGAACCACCTTTGTCATTCGGCGAAATCGCGATAGAAATAACGGGATCAGGGAAGACCATAGGCTCTAATGTTGCCGGGTTCTTCTCATCAGCCAGTGTATGACCGGTTTGAACATTCTTCAAACCAACGAATGCCACGATATCACCTGCCTGGCAACTGCTGATTTCTTCCGCTTTATCCGCGTGCATCATTACCATTCGGCCAATACGCTCTTTCTTACCCGTGAAAGTGTTGACTAATGTGTCACCTTTATTAATTGTACCCGAATAGATACGCACGAAGGTGAGGGCGCCGAAACGGTCATCCATAATTTTGAATGCTAATGCTCGTACTGGCTTAGCTGGATCTACAATTGCAAATTCACCTGTTTCAACACCATCTTCATCAACTTCTGGCTGAGGTGGCACATCCGTTGGGCAAGGCAGGTAATCAACAACCGCATTCAGCATCGGCTGAACACCTTTGTTCTTGAATGCAGAACCGGTGTAAGTCGGGAAGAAGTCCAATGCAATTGTACCCTTACGGATGCAACGCTTAAGGTCTTCTTCAGATGGCTCATTACCTTCAAGATAAGCCTCCATCAGGTCATCATCCTGCTCAACAGCAGTTTCGATGAGCTTTTCACGGTATTCTTCAACCTGGTCAACCATATCTGCAGGCACGTCTTCTAATGTGTACGCAGATGGATCACCTGATTCATCCCATACCCATGCTTTACGGGTAATCAGATCAACAATGCCTTTAAGTTCGTCTTCTGCGCCGATTGGCAGAACCATAACTAAAGGCTTTGCAGCAAGCACATCTTCAATTTGTTTAACAACACGATAGAAATCAGCACCGATACGGTCCATCTTATTGATGAATATAACCCGTGCAACCGCTGATTCATTCGCATAGCGCCAGTTAGTTTCAGACTGGGGCTCAACACCGCCGGATGCACAGAACACACCCACGCCGCCGTCTAATACCTTAAGTGAACGGTAAACTTCGATTGTGAAGTCAACGTGTCCCGGCGTATCGATAATGTTGAACTGGTGATCATCCCAGAAACAGGTAGTCGCAGCAGACTGGATAGTAATACCGCGCTCAGCTTCCTGATCCATGAAGTCAGTAGTTGCTGCACCATCGTGCACTTCACCGATTTTATGGATTTTACCAGTCAGCTTTAATATACGCTCTGTAGTGGTGGTTTTACCCGCGTCTACGTGGGCGAATATGCCGATATTTCTGTAACGAGATAGATCTGTCATGTTCTTACTCTTAAATAAGTTAAATTATAGGGTTTTTAACCAGCCAGTCATTAGCTGGTCGAAGTGCCTGGAAGTTTTTATAATCAATAACTTAAGATATTAAATTAAAGTTATTTATATTTAGTAAACTGGCCCGATTTCAGTTGGGCTACAGGCAACACGTTATCTGTTTAAAACGAAGGCGCGGATTATACTAAAAATGGGGGCTAAAACATAGGTGTATATTAGAGAAAGTTTAAAGTATTCATATAGCTGTGTTTATTCGGCTTGAACCGACGTATGCGCAGAAATTAAATAACATCCGTTTTTAGATGTAGTGCGTGGATATTAATTTTGTAAGCATCGGGTTGGTTTTTTTAAATCCCCCTCAATCCGCCTTTTTCTAAGGGGGAGGCTAGTATGCCTCAGCCTTTAACCCCCCCTCTTTAGCAAAGAGGGGCCGGGGGAGATTTCAGGGGGAAGATTTGTGGATAAATATTTGCAAGCTGTAGCAGCTGCTAACTTAGCGTAAGAGTCACAGGACTGATGGTACACAATCCCAATTATTCCAAGTGGAAGCATTATACATTCCAGTCAATCTCACTCAGTCCATGTTCGCGTAAATACCGGTTAATTTGTGAAAACGGCTTACTACCAAAAAATCCACGGTATGCGGATAACGGCGAAGGATGAGGCGTGCGAATCACCAGATGCCGTGTCTCATCTATCCTCGTACCTTTCTTTTGTGCGTAGGCGCCCCACAATACAAACACGATGGGCTGAGGCAGGTCATTTAAGTGGCTAATCACCTGGTCTGTAAACAACTCCCAGCCTTTACCCTGATGCGCATTTGCCTGGCCGCTTTCTACCGTTAATACACTATTGAGCAACAGTACCCCCTGATTCGCCCATTTTTGTAAATTTCCATTCTCATTGATTATGCCCAGATCTTCATTAAGCTCCTTATAAATGTTTTTTAATGATTTGGGAATAGGCTGCACATCGGGCAATACAGAAAAGCATAAGCCGTGGGCATGGCCCGGCGTCGGATAGGGATCCTGCCCCAGTATCACCACTTTCACCTGCTCTGGCGCTGTGCTGTTAAGAGCATTAAACCAGAGTGACGGTTGCGGAAAAATATCAGCACCACTTTCTAGTTCGGATCGTAAAAACCGCATTAGTTTAAGCATATAGTCTTTTTCAAATTCTGGCGCTAACAGATTCTGCCAATGTTTATCTAAAGTGGACAATGGGGTTTGGTTACTCATTAATCATCCAAAGGTATTATAAAAAAGCCTATATGATAAACGTATTTATAATTTAGAAAGTAAATAATATTAATCCGGTACACTATTTGGATCTTTTTAAAATTAACCGTATACTCGAATTAAGAGTATCCATAGGGATACTCTGGAACAACCCAATACAATGAGTACCGAGCAGGCTTTAATTTACATGGATAAAACGCAGCAAAATTTCGCTATTATGTTTGCAGATGTTGCAGGAAGTACACGTTTATATGAGCGCCTTGGTGACCAGACTGCAAATCAGATGATTAGCGGTGCCATCGAGCTAGCGTCAACGCTCATAAAAAAACACCAGGGCGTCATTGTTAAAACCATTGGCGATGAAGTGATGTGTCGATTTTCCAGTGCTGATAACGCCATACTCTGTGCCTGTGAAATTCATGAACTAATGGAAAAACAACCCGTACAAAACGGCGTAGGCCTGGTTTTTCGCATTGGCTTAAACTGGGGGCCAGCCATTTTGCAGGAGGACGGTGATATTTTTGGTGATGCGGTCAACCTTGCCGCGCGGATGGCCGGTGTCGCCAAAGCCCGCCAAATTATCACCACCGAATTCACCTATAATAAACTCATCAATGTTGCCCTGATCTCAAAATGCCGCGACATTGACTGTATTCATGTAAAAGGCAAACTTGAAGCAATTTCCATTATTGAAGTCATCTGGGAACCAAATGATGCAACCCGCATGTCCACTATGGTTAGTAGTAATTTTTCCAGCCTCATCTCACCACCATTAACGCTACTTTATCAACAAAACAAGCACATCATTAAACCGGACGCCCCGGCATACACTTTCGGACGCGATGCTATATGTGACCAGATGGTTACATCCAGTCTGGCTTCACGTGTACACGCTAAAATTGAAAGTCGACGGGGTAAGTATATTCTTGTGGATGAGAGTACCAACGGCACATATCTTCAAATGAATGAACAGAGTCCGATTTTTTTAAAACGCGAAGAGATAACACTACAGGGAAAAGGCCTTATTAGTTTTGGTGAATCGATTAAATTGCGCAGTGAATTTTTATTGCGGTTTGATTTTTGAGTATTCAAGGTGTCTTTTGAATAAATTTTATAATTTTTAATTACAGATAACAAGCCATAAATAAGTTAAAAATTTGATCTTGATACTTTAATTTACTACTGAAGAAAAAGTATCTTTACAAAATAATATTTTATTAAGAATAACAGCTAACATGAATATTCATAAAAATAGTATTACAAGGTACTTAATTTTTTTAAAAAATATAAGCTTTATGTTTCTGTTAGCTTATTCACTCACAGGAGTTAGCGCATCAATGTTTCAAAAACCTGAAGGGGAAGTTGTTCTTTTTTCACCCATGCAAGGTAAAATCACCGTGAATGACAAACCAGTAGCGGACGCCAGAGTTGAACGATTTCTTAAATGGAAAGATGAAACCGGTGAAAAAGACAGCTTTTCTACGGATCAAAGCGGCCATTTCAATATCCCCGTTAAAAAAGACACGGTTAAATTAAGCACCATCTCCAAGTTTGTAATTGCACAGGAAGTTCGCGTTTATATAGATAAAGAAGAATACCTCATCTGGACAATGGGAACCGGTAATAAAACCAGTTATGGCGAATTAGGCGGTAAGCCAAAAACTTTACGCTGCGAATTAAGCGATGCAATGACGTGCGTGGAAGTTGATGATGGTTTATTAGGTACATCATGCAAGTGGGATTCAATAGAAAAACAATAAAATAGTTACAAGGGAATTAAAATAACCGTTTTAACACCCCGTATCGCTGCTGAGTTAGCCAAAGAAGTTTATTTCGTACAAAACGAAAGTACTTTACCTTTCTTTCTGGCACGCTCTGAATTATCAGCATCCTCTAGCGGAGTCGCAAGTATTTCAGTATAGAACTAATAAGCAAATATTTTTTCCTGCGCTGTAAATTCGTCCCGTAAAATATTTTTGTCATTATTCGATAAAGTACTTAATAATTTAGTTCGGCTCTCTAAAAAGTAACTCATCTGCTCAGGTGACATTGCATCGCCTTTACCAAAAGGTCGATTATATTCACGTGTCTCAGTAAAGAAAAAATGATGTAAATCCGCATCGAATTCCATACCACTGTACACTTCTTCAAATTGCCTGTCTGCCTGCATCAGGTTTAATCTGTGCCCCTGAATAGATAAACCATTTGCATAGCTATAAGGGGTTAGTTCACCGATAGGTTTAAACAGCAAAAGTTCTTCATAAAAAGCAATATGTTTCTTAGTGACAGAACATAACAAATCATTAACATACAAAAGTTTTGCGTATTGCAAACAAAGCTTAAATAAAAACATAGAAATATTATTTAGTAATACAGATTCATCCGGCGATACCGCCAGACTAATCACTTCTGCAAGTAGTAGCCCTGAAATTCGCAACCGATTAAGCTGCATGCTGTATATTTCATCCATGGGCAACCCCATCGATGTATCCACAACCATCGTTAAGGTCCCAACGACAACCTCCTTTCCACCGGGAAGTTTTTTAATTGCGATAAATATTTTACTATCCGGTAACAGATGATATTTAGTTAAGCGCAACTCACTCTCTTTATTGTGCAGGCCAACAGTTATATACTGCTGAGTAACCAGCTCTAAAGCCTGCTCAATTTCTTCTGTAGTCGTCGCAATTTTATACTCTATATTTTCAGTATTTTGTAATAATTTTGACCTGCGAATTCTAACGCTGCGGCGTTTCTCAATGTAACGTTGTTGTTGAAGTCTATCACCCATATTTAATTCCATCATATTACAACAAATTTCACCCGTGCATCTGATCCGTAGATCATGCATACAAATATGTATAGGGCATTACTGGTAGTTTTTATATGTTAATAATCAAAACTGAAACCAGTTCACATTAAAAACTTGTTTTAAAACAAATAAAAGATTATTGATAAATTCAATCTACATCTCTTCAGGCTTAGAAGGCAAGCTATAATTTAAAAAAATTAAAACATAGGGCTACCCCCTAAGATGTAAATTTAATACCTTTTATAAAAGAATATTTAAATCACATTAATGAATATAATTTTTGTGTTGATCTTGATCAAGAACAATTTTAGAATCCATCCGTACTGGACAATAGCACCGGGCAAAGATGTAAATAATGCCTGGTAGTTTGGTTTTCAAACTGGTTTACAGGACGAGCACTATGATAGTAACTCATATTTCGTAATGGTAGTTCGTGCGGATGATGTCGCGGCTGTACCTTTACCTGCTGCTATGTGATTGTTACTTAACGGGCTGATTTCTTTAGACACGGTACTTAGACGTAAAAATTAATAAATTAGGCCAGCACTGTTCCGTTAACTTGGAAAGTATCGTCATTCCTGAACAGGCAGGCAGTAATTGAGACACAGTCGAGTCTAATAAAAACTAAAGCGAAAATCATCAACTTATGTACACGGGTTTCTACTGAAATATAGAACCACTGGAGGTGGCCAGTTATCTATTCAATTTTTGAGCAGGTAACTGGCCCGTATCACAGACTTATGTCACCGAATTATATCACTGATCTAACCACTGACTTATGCCTGTAGACATAAATGATTACGCGTCTGCTTTTTATAAAATACTTAAGGTGTTGCCCCCTGTAGCGGCTGTATTTCATAATTACCAAATTTTGCAGCTGGCAATGGCGCTAGAATATTAATACGATTTAACACCGGGTTTGCGGTGCGTGTTTTTAAATAATCCGCGACTACTTGTGTTCCCTCAACCGCATTACCATCAGCATCAATATATTGCGCAACATTTTTAGCTGGAACCTTGTTAATTAAGTTAGGTTCAGAATCAAAATTATAGCCACCAAGTGTGTAAGTCTCGGTTAAATCCAGTGGAGCCCAAATATTCGTTTCATTATCATGAATCATAATATTTGTAGCACGAGATCCGTAAGCAGCGTATGGATCCAAATCATACGTTAAACCACTCCAGCCAAATAACCATCCGCCACGCCACTTTGCTGGGTCAGCATTCAAAGAACCATCAGTCGTATTTTCAATTACATTTTTTAACTGTTGACCACTGACTTCACCTTTAGCAATAAAAGGACCTATTGCAACATAGTGGTAAATGTCTTCCAGTTTAATTGGCCCGGGTGCAATGTGTGTACCATAACGAAAGCCACGAATAATACCCGCGTCAGACTGAGTCATTTCTTTAAAAACATCCGCAAGGAAATCATGCGAAGAGCCCTCAATAACGGCGGGCATATTTTCATGTGCAAAATTTGAGCGGTGCAGGGCAATTTCAGCCTGGCCAATGACCGTGTCAATAGGGGTCGTTAACGTCGTCCCATTTATCGGATTAATATGCGGTATAAATGAACCGCTAACAAAAGGTTTGCGCACAGCCGCCACTATTTTTGCAATGCCCTTATTTTCCTTAATACGGCTATCAATCGTGTGCATAGTAAAATCTGTATCTACCAGATGACCCTCTTTAATCGTTAACTTTAATTCACCCAGGCGTGTGCCATCCTGACCTTCTTCAATAATCAGCGTGCCCGTAGATGTATAAACAGGTTCGGGTGTTTCTTCATGCATATCAGATGAAAGAATAATATCAATCCCCGCGTTTGCTTCAGCCAGGCGAATATTATTTGCCAGTCCTAACTCAGAAATAACGATTAATACATCAACCTGTGATCTTAACAAGGGAACAAACTCAGCCATTTCAGCGTCGCCTTTAGAAAAACGGAAACCCTGCACAACTTCAGCACCAATCACTTTAGGACCACGTTCAGTTGTAAAACCCAAGATACCTATTTTAACACCCTCTACTTTTGTAATCGTGTAGGGAGGTAAAACACGTTGACCGGTTTTATCCGCATACGGAAATCCATCGAAATACAGGTTAGCTGCCAGAGCACCCCAGGGGGCAACCGGCTTAGGTCCTGCCAATAATTCCTGAAAACGTTCTGTTCCATAAACAAATTCCCAGTTACCTGGTGCAAAATAGTCAATATCAAATTTATTGATAACATCAACCAGTGCCTGGCCACGTGTATAAAGTGCTTCAGCAGAACCCTGAATAGTATCACCCGTATTAATAAGCAAAGATGAATCACTTTTTTCACGAATCTGTTTTATTTTTGTATAAAGTCTTGCAAGCCCGCCCTGTAACTCGCCATTACCATCGCTACGTAAATGTGGACGGGGTATCAGGTGACCATGAATATCACCTATATGAATTAAAGTCAGTTCCTGCTCATTATCATGGTGATCCCCTTTGCCAGCATAAGCAGTGGACATGCTTGTCACGGTAAGTGCAAATAATGATATGGATAATCTGCGTAATAGTTTCTTATTCATTGAGTTTCCTCATAGTTAATAAAATTATTCTTAATAGTGTCTATTTAATTATGCCTTAATAAACATTTGCAGAAATTACCACGCTTAATTTAATGAGAGGTAGAATAATTAACTAGTATTAATTTGCGCATTTTAAAAACCGGCCTCGAACGAATAGAAATAAAATGCGTGTTTAAGCAAATATAGCTTTAAACTCCATTAAAAAAAAGATGAATAACTATGATAAAAACTAATTAGAATACATTTTATGTGAGGTAAATCATGATATACGAAGAAAACAAAAATAAATGGAATAAATATTTCCATATTTTAAGACAGGTGATCCAGAATAAATTTTTAAAAAAATCTGCTTTTATTTAAAATAAAATCTAGTCCACACTTTTCATGTTATGGGATTGACTAAAGACAGTCGAAATCATAGATTACTCATACAAAAAATTACGTATATATTTTTACCCTGAAATTAAAACCAGTGAAGTTTTAAAGAGGGCGCATGCAACTTGTATTTTTTATTATTACTTATACTATTAATTTCAGATAAACCAGCCGATGGAGAGTGGGTATTCTGAAAAAAATAAAGCCACATAAAGCAATATTTTTCAGGATGAAATATAGTAACGGCGCGTAGTTCTCATCGTCAGTTTGATGTTTTTATACCAATAGGGAATACTCTTTAAGCAATAAAACCCATCAAATAATGTTCGGGCTTATTGGGTAATGTTATAAAATGAAATGATCAACTAACGCAAATTTAACTGTGATAAGAAATACAAACGGAGATCACAGAATGAATACGCCAATATTACTTCAAGTAGACCTCAGAAAAAACAAAAGCAACCTTCACGAATGTGCAAAATTATCAAATCGTTTCAAACAAAATATTTTAGAAGAAGAGTCTAAACTTATAGACTATGTAAACAACCTCTCTCCTGATGTAATTTGTTTTGAATTTGATTACCCTGATTTCAAATGTCTTAAAACGCTAGAACTAACCAAAAAATCCTTTCCATCCATCCCCATAATAATGATTACTGAACACCACGATGAAAATTTAGCCATTTGGGCATTACGTGCACGCGTATGGGACTATTTAGTTAAACCAGTCGATTGTGAAATATTTTACAGTTACATTTGCAAATTAACAGACCTACGTAGTAACAGAAATTACAATAGCTCATCAAGAGACATTCTTCAGCCTAGTCAAACTATATCAAAACAATTCAATACAGGACAGTTTTCTGATAAAAAGAACACATCGCTACATGTCATAAGGTATGTTGAGGATCATTACCAGGAAAAAATATACATATCTGAGTTAGCCGAAAAGTGCAAAATTTCAAAACACCAGTTCGGACGTGTTTTCAAACGAGAAAAGGGAATCACCTTTAGAGAGTATCTGGTTAATTTCAGACTCGACAAAGCCCGGGAGTTATTAGAAGAATCACAACTTTCTGTAGGAGATGTGAGCTTTGCTGTAGGTTTTTTTGATCACTCCTATTTCACTCGCATGTTTAAGCGCTATGCAGGTCTGTCACCCTCAGATTATCGACTGCGTAATCAGTGAAGTATTTCACAAATATAAAGCAGTAGACATAAAACTACCAATCACGAACAGAAAACTTATAACCACTGTTATTTTGATTGTGTATAAAAGCAACTGAATTGTAAATGTTGAATAACAATTCAAACATGCACGATAAACCCATAACCACATTAGGAAAATAACCATGAGAATTTTACCTGCGGTAACCGTTTTTATCACAATATTTGCAACACTATCGACAGCCTATGCTGGAAAAAACTCATCTGATGATGCCACCTTACCTTGTCCTGACCAGGCAATAATGAACATGGATGGCGAGTTTGGTATCGGCACAAGCAGCTTAACCAGTTGTATACAAAAACGTAAAGGTGTAAAAAATGTTATTGCCTGGAACCTGCCTTCAGTTAATAAAAGAAGCGGCCTTGCACAACAAGTTCAGGTAACACGCAACACAACTAATAATTACGAAAATATGTACGGAATGGTTATTAACGATGACTTTAAAATGGTCGCGGTTGGATATGCAGGCGGCGGGCGCTGGTTATTAACTAATGAAGCCTACAACCGTACCTACGGAGTAACCACAGGCAACCCAACAGCAGGATTAACCACCTCACTAATCGAGCGCGGTGTATCCGTATATATGTGTCAAAACACAATGCGCGGTAATAAGTGGGTAACGACTGACCTGATTCCCGGTGTTAAAATGGTGCCATCAGGTGCTGTAGCTGTGCTGGATTATCAAAATGAAGGGTATGAGTATATTAATCCATAATTCTGGATGCTAAAAAAGAATAGAAAATAAACGAATTAAAATAAGAAGAAGCTAAGCTGTTCCTTAATAGGGAACAGTGAAAGTTTCCATTTATAAAAAGAAAAGTCCGTATTTCAGTCTCAAAGAACTATTCTTCACTTAAAACCAAAGTTTATTAAATTGACCTTTGCAAATATAGCTATTGCTAACAACGCAGCTTTTTAGGTTAACTTAATATTTTCATGGTTTGAATTATCTAATGCTCCTGCTTCAGAGGGCCATTTAAGAGGTGCGAAAGTATTACTTAAGGACATATCAGGGCAGTCGGACTTAAATTGGTCTAATTGTGCCTGAGTTTTAGGACCGAGCGTTAAAGAAAAACTATTTATGATGTCGTTAGCTAAAGCTTCCATTGGTTTGGAATCGAATTTTT
>Ga0316206_1001973_pt1 | contig 15437 bp, 14 predicted proteins | sample 6monthpyrite_MG_FD_204942 | JGI IMG/M metagenome (GOLD analysis project Ga0316206, IMG submission 204942) | Microbial mat bacterial communities from mineral coupon in-situ incubated in ocean water Damariscotta River, Maine, United States -... | ecosystem: Environmental > Aquatic > Marine >... | reverse complement strand
CAGGTGTCTCGGCCATCCTTCATTGCAATAACATGTTTGGTGCGCTGATAAACAATGACATTTTCAATAGTTGGGCAGCCGCCAGAAGAATCGAGGGCCTGATCAGCGGCTGCTTTTAATTCAACAACTTTACCGCCACGGTGACCTCCATCGGCAGTTATCAATGTGGTCGCACCTGCATCATTGATGCGGTCACGTAATGATTCGGCAGAAAAGCCACCAAAGACAACAGAATGAATAGCACCGATACGTGCACAAGCTTGCATGGCGATGACAGCCTCAGGCGTCATCGGCATATAGATAACGACACGGTCGCCTGATGAAACACCTTTTGCTTTTAATGCATTAGCGAAGGCAGAGACTTGTTGATGCAATTCCCGGTAGGTGATGTGTAACGTGTCACCTTGCTCGCCTTCAAAAATAATCGCGTTTTTATCAGCTTTGTCAGCCAGATGCCTGTCTATGCAGTTATGAGAAACGTTGATTTCACCATCATCAAACCAGCGATAATGCGGCGCACTGGATTCATCAAGAACATTCGTAAAGGGTTTATGCCAGTCAAGAAAATCTCTTGCCTGTTCCGCCCAAAAACCTTCGTAGTCCGCTTCTGCCTGTTGATGCAGGGCAGAAAGTTTTTCAGCGGTAATACGAGCTTGCTTTTTGAATGAATCAGATGGCTGAAATTGTCTGTTTTCTATCAGAACAGAATCGATATTATTTGAGCTCATATTAGTAGATATTCCCTTGTAAACTGATATTTTTATTATTGCCTAAGCATACTTTGTCGTACGGATTGCTTCAATAGTCAGTAAATATTACAGCTTGTTAAAATTACGGCAAATTAAACGTCAATTCACGTGATTTACTCACTTTGCTGATATCCCAGTTATAAGTTGCCCACTTCCAGAACTCTTCCAGTGTTGAATTCTGTAGATTGTCTGGAATAGATTGGTTTAAGAAGTTAAGGGTTGAACAAAGTATCTCCGTAGCGGGTAACTGATGAATCGGAAGATCCTGATGTGATTTGCTCAGCTTATGCCCATCATCGTGCATAGCGATGGGTAAATGTGCATATTCTGGTTTTGACAACCCAAACTGCTGCTGCAGATAAAGGTGTTGTGGTGTTGAGGTTAATAAGTCTGCGCCTCTGACAATATCGGTGATGCCTTGCTCAGCATCATCAACCACGACAGCTAAATGATAAGCAATAAATCCATCCCGTCGTCTAACGATGAAATCACCACATTCTTTATCTAGCTGGGTTTCATATTGACCCTGGATTTGGTCTTGAAAGCTCAGGTGTTCGGTATTTATGATGCACCTAAGTGCATTGGGTGAGGTAACTTGCCCGACTTTATGTCGACAATAACCAGGATAAACGCCTGTTTTTGAATTATTTTCTGGATTTTGTTTAAGTTTACTGCGACTGCAGTCACACGGATAAATGAGGTTGTTGGCTGTGAGTTGCTCTAAATATGATTCATAAAGCGCTGTTCTCTGACTTTGATAAACAATCTCACCATCCCATTCAAAGCCAAAATCTTCGAGTGTTTGTAAAATATGTTGATCAGATAGCGGTACGGTTCTGGTCTGATCGACATCTTCGATTCTAATCAGCCATTGTCCGCCTTGTGATTTTGCCTGCAAGTAGCTGCCAACGGCTGCTACCAGTGAACCAAAATGCAATTCTCCGGTAGGTGAGGGTGCAAAGCGGCCTTTGTATGTGATGTTGGATTTATTCATGTGATAAAAAAAGCCGATAAATCGGCTTTTTAATAATGGATTGTATAAAAAACTTAGCCCTTGAGCTGTTTTTCACGAATCTCATCAAGACTCTTACAATCAATGCACTGAGTCGCAGTAGGGCGAGCTTCAAGACGACGAATACCAATTTCCACACCGCAGGTCTCGCAGTAGCCATAATCGCCGCTGTTGATGCCTTCAAGAGTTTTATCAATCTTCTTGATCAGTTTTCTTTCGCGATCACGTGTTCTCAGTTCAAGACTGAATTCTTCTTCCTGAGAAGCGCGGTCAGCAGGGTCAGGAAAGTTAGCGGCATCATCTTTCATGTGATCAACAGTGCGATCAACTTCCTGCATTAATTCATCTTTCCAGGCGTCCAGGATTTTAGTGAAATGGACGATCTGGTTTTCATTCATGTATTCCTCACCTTTCTTTTCCTTATAAGGATCGATCGAATTGAGGCGATACGACGAATTGTCAGCCATTGGGGTACTCCGTGATAGCAATGTCAATTAAGAAGCGCGATTTTTTATCAAATATTAGCGCTTTTTGCAAGCTTTTTTAGTTGTTGTTCGACTAGTAAAGTAGCATGTTTTTTAAAATAAAGCCGCTAAATTTTTACCGGTGTCGCAATCAAGGTGGGCGCTATATTACTCCTTTTCTGGCAAAAGTTTAATAACTTTTGATAGTGCTGAGCCTTTGCGAAACCGAGTTTTAAGGATGTCATTTTGTAAAAGCTGATCAGCTGAAATAATATTTTCATTAGACGCCTCTTTAGTAACGATTGCATAGCCTCTGGAGAGGGTCTGCAAAGGGCTAAGAGCGTTTAAGGTACGTGCGCTCAATGATAGTCGTTGACGTTTGCTAACTATCTGTTGCTGTGCCTGTTGCTTTAGCTGATGTATTAAAGATTTCAACTGTTGCTGGCGTTGGTTAATTAATAACCGTGGTGATTGCTGCTGTAAGCGCAGTGAAGTTAGCCGGAGTGATGCGTTTCTGGATGCTGATTGATTCTTCCAGGCCTCAGCTAATCGTCTGCTGAGTTCTCGTTGACGACTGTCGTATTGAATCAGCCTGTTTTGCGGGTGCTGCTGTTGAAGTCGTTGTTGTACCCAGTTTAGTTTCTGTTGTGATTGCTTAATACGATCCCGCATTAATTGTTGCAGGCGATCCACATAATAATCGTAACTTTGTAAATAGCTATACTGATCAGGAGCCACTAATTCTGCAGCAGCGCTGGGCGTGGCTGCTCTCACATCAGCAGCAAAGTCAGCGATGGTGATGTCAATTTCATGCCCAACTCCGCTGACAACTGGAATTTTGCATTTTGCTATGGCTCTGGCTACCACTTCTTCGTTAAACGACCATAAATCCTCTAGTGAGCCACCTCCGCGCACCAGCAGTAATACGTCGCAATGTTTATGTTTCGAGGCAATTTGGATGGCTTTAGCTATTTTGGTGGCCGCTTCTTCGCCCTGAACTGGAACCGGGTATATTGACACCGGTATAGCAGGGAATCGCCTTTCTAATACACTCAGAACATCACGGATAGCGGCGCCAGTAGGTGAGGTAATGACGCCTATGCGGTTAGGGAGTTCTGGGATCTCTTGCTTATTGTCTTCATCAAACAGGCCTTCGCTGGCCAGTTTTCGTTTTAGGCGTTCAAATTGTTGTTGTAGTTGTCCGTCACCGACTTCTTCGAGGCGATCAACGATGAGTTGAAACTCGCCACGGGCTTCATAAAACCCGATACGCACCTTGGCTAAAACCTGGCTGCCATTTTCAGGCTTAAAGTCCATCAGCATATTACGATTTCGAAACATTACTGAGCGAACCTGGCAATTATTATCTTTTAAGCTGAAATACATATGCCCGGAAGCAGGCTTGGCAAAGTTAGATATTTCACCTTCAACCCATAATGGTGGAAGATTGGATTCAAGCAGCTCTTTCACCATCTGATTTAATTGGCTAATGCTCAATGGTGTTCTGTCTTCTCGAATTAGTGACATGAAATGGGGGTGTCTGTGAAAAAGGGTAGTTTAGTCTATTTTGATGGCATAAAAAAAGCCGGGCATGCCCGGCTTTTTATGAAAATCACTGATTTCACTGACTAGTGAGGACCTGCGTTTTTCTGTGTAGCTGCTACTTGCATACCAATTTCAGCATGTTTAGCTGCTTTGTTCAGCAATTTGATAGCTGCTTCATAATCGCCATCTTTGGCTGCTTTAGCTGCTTTGCCAAATAATGTTTTTGCATGCTTTTTAGCATTTTTCTTTTTCTTAGCACTAGGCCAGCGAATGTCGCGCCACTCAGCACCAGCTTTTTTAGCTTTGTTTACAATAGCAGTTGTATCTGCAAGCGCCATTTTGTAGCCTGCTTCATCAGCGTTGTATTTGCCAACTTGTGCAGTACAACCGCTCAGCCCTACTAAGCCTGCTAGGATGATACCAGCTAACGTAGCTTTATTAATCATTTGAACTCCTCACTTACTGGTTTTTGTAATAATTCGGCATTAATTAGAATTTAATAAGTTATTAAATAACCTGCCTTTCTTTAACGCCGTTTTTTATATTCTTGAAATATCCGGCCACATGATTCTATCGAACTTGGCCCGAAAGTAAAATTATTTTTTATTATTTACCTTTTATCAGCTTAATTCTATAATAATAGGATTTTCTTATATACACGGGATAACCATGCGAATTGTTCAGGAAGCGCTTACTTTCGATGATGTATTACTGATTCCAGCCCATTCTACGGTGGTGCCTAAAGAAGTTGATTTGGGTACGCAGCTGACTAAAAAAATCAGGATGAATATCCCATTGTTATCGGCAGCGATGGATACAGTCACTGAATCACGCTTAGCGATTGCGCTGGCGCAGGAAGGTGGTATCGGTATTGTTCATAAAAATATGACGCCATCGCAGCAGGCGGCTGAAGTTCGCCATGTGAAGAAATATGAAAGTGGTGTCATCGTTGAGCCCATTACTATTGATTCAAGCGCTTCTATTCGTGATGTGCTGGCAATCACTCAGGAATATAAGATTTCAGGTGTGCCGGTTGTTGATGGTGAAGAGCTGGTCGGCATTGTCACTAGCCGTGATATGCGCTTTGAAACACAGCTGGATAACCAGGTTTCTTCAATCATGACGCCCAAAGAGAAACTGGTGACAGTTTCTGAAGGGGCTAGTCGTGAAGAAGTGGCGGCGTTATTACATAAACACCGCATTGAAAAAGTACTGGTGGTTAATGATGGGTTTGCACTACGTGGCATGATCACGGTGAAAGATATCCAGAAATCCGATGATTTTCCGAATGCCTGTAAAGATGAGCAGGGTCGTTTACGTGTTGGTGCTGCTGTCGGTACGGGTGCTGATACCGAAGAGCGTGTCACGGCTTTAGTCGCGGAAGGCGTCGATGTGATTGTTGTTGATACGGCTCATGGACATTCACAAGGTGTTATTGATCGCGTTAAATGGGTTAAAGAAAAATTCCCTCAAGTTGAAGTCATTGGTGGCAATATTGCAACCGGTCAGGCAGCTAAAGATCTGGTGGCTGCTGGCGCTGATGCCGTTAAAGTGGGTATCGGTCCTGGTTCAATCTGTACCACGCGTATTGTTGCTGGTGTTGGTGTACCTCAAATTTCTGCTATTGATAATGTAGCGCAGGCACTGGAGGGCACTGGCGTGCCTTTGATTGCCGATGGTGGTATTCGTTTTTCAGGTGATATGGCCAAAGCGTTAGCGGCTGGTGCATACACCATTATGGTTGGCAGTATGTTCGCTGGAACTGAAGAAGCGCCAGGTGAAATCGAATTATTTCAGGGGCGTTCATATAAATCATATCGTGGTATGGGTTCTTTAGGGGCTATGGCGCAAGGTTCTAGTGATCGTTATTTCCAGGACAACAAAGATGGTGAAGAGAAACTGGTACCGGAAGGCATTGAAGGTCGTGTTGCCTATAAAGGTCTGATGGTGAATATCGTTCACCAGCTAATGGGTGGTGTACGTTCGAGTATGGGCTACGTTGGTTGTAAAGACATGGATGAGATGCGTAGCAAGCCAGAGTTTGTCAAAGTATCATCGGCAGGTATGCGTGAATCGCATGTTCATGATGTGACGATCACCAAAGAAGCACCGAACTATCGTATCGAATCATAACGATTCAGAATGAACGCAGCCTTCGGGCTGCGTTTTTACTTATTTCTTTGTATTTTATTTAGCTAACCGGGCAATTCATGACTCAAGCAAATATCCACAGTGATCGTATTTTAATTCTCGATTTTGGTTCTCAATACACTCAGTTAATCGCACGACGCATTCGTGAGGCTGGTGTTTATTGTGAGCTGTATGCCTGGGATATTAGCGATGAGGATGTTAAGGCGTTTAAACCCAGTGGCATAATTTTATCAGGTGGACCCGAAAGTACGATTGGTGACGATGCGCCTGCAGCGCCTCAAATTGTTTTTGATTTAGATATTCCTGTTTTAGGTATTTGTTACGGCATGCAAACCATGGCGGCTCAGCTTGGTGGAAAGGTTGAAAATGCTGATCAGCATGAATATGGCTTTGCAAAAGTACGTGCACGTGGCCATACAGCTTTGTTAAAAGACATTGAAGATGAAGTTACTGAAGAAGGTTACGGTTTGCTTGATGTCTGGATGAGCCATGGTGACCATGTTGTTGAAATGCCGGATGGTTTTAAATTAATGGCATCAACAGACTCAGCACCGATTGCCGGTATTGCCAATGAAGAGAAAAACTTTTATGGCGTTCAGTTCCACCCGGAAGTTACTCATACTCAGCAAGGTCAGCGAATTATCGAACGTTTTGTGCATGGTATTTGTGGCTGTGAATCTTTATGGAATCCAAGCAATATTGTTGAAGATGCAATCGCAACAGTACAAAAAAATATAGGTACCGATGAAGTTGTTTTAGGGTTGTCTGGTGGGGTTGATTCTTCAGTGGTTGCAGCGCTATTACATAAGGCAATTGGTGATCAGTTAACCTGCGTGTTTGTTGATAATGGTTTGCTACGTTACAAAGAAGGCGACCAGGTAATGGCAACCTTCGCCAAGAACATGGGTGTAAAAGTCATCCGTGTCGATGCAGAAGATCGTTTTCTTACTGCATTGAAAGGTGAGAACGATCCTGAGAAGAAACGTAAAATTATCGGTAACCTTTTTGTTGATATTTTTGAAGAAGAATCGAACAAATTAAAAAATGCAAAATGGTTAGCTCAGGGAACTATTTACCCTGATGTTATCGAGTCGGCTGGGGCGAAAACTGGTAAAGCACATTTAATTAAATCGCACCATAACGTGGGTGGTTTGCCGGATTACATGAAGTTAGAGCTTTGTGAGCCATTACGTGAACTGTTTAAAGATGAAGTACGTAAACTCGGTGTTGAATTAGGCTTGCCACATGACATGGTTTACCGTCATCCATTCCCGGGTCCGGGTTTAGGTGTACGTATCCTTGGTGAAGTGAAAAAAGAATATGCAGATCTTCTTCGTCTGGCAGATCATATCTTCATCGACGAATTAATTAAAAATGATTTGTATCATGGCGTGTCGCAAGCCTTTACCGTTTTTCTTCCGGTGAAGTCCGTAGGCGTTACTGGTGATGGTCGACGATATCAGTATGTGGTTTCCCTGCGTGCAGTTGAAACAATTGATTTCATGACAGCGCGCTGGGCGCATTTGCCATATGATTTTCTTGATCTGGTATCACGCAGAATAGTTAATGAAATCGATGGTATCTCGCGCGTGGTTTATGATGTAACCGGTAAACCACCGGGTACTATCGAGTGGGAATAAGATACTTAATCATAAAAAAGGCTGCATTTGCAGCCTTTTTTATAAGGCATTAATAGAGATTGTTATTAGTAATGAATAAAGATGAACATTGGATGCAACATGCTTTGAAGCTCGCCGAGTATGCTGAGCATAATGGTGAGGTGCCCGTTGGTGCAGTGATTGTTCAGAATGATATGGTGATTGCAGAGGGTTGGAATCAACCTATATCCACTCATGATGCAACCGCGCATGCAGAGATTGTTGCGCTACGAAAAGCTGGTTATACCTTAAGTAATTATCGCCTGTCAGAAGCCACGCTTTATGTCACGCTTGAACCTTGCGTGATGTGTATAGGTGCGATGATTCATGCCCGAGTCAATCGTCTGGTTTATGCGGCAACAGAACCTAAAACCGGTGCAATTGAAAGCGCGTTTCAGCTGTGTGATTCTGATAAACATAATCACGATATTGAAATTGTAGGTGGTGTGTTGGCTGAAGAGAGTAGTGAGATGTTAAAAAGTTTTTTTCAGCGTCGGCGTGCTGAGAAAAAAAACAAATAACTCAGGTGTATTCCTGAATAATTTTTTTATAATTCCTGAATCGATTTTCGCTGATAATTTTGTCTTCAATTGCCTGATTGATGACACAGCCAGGTTCAACTTCATGTTTGCAATCAGAGAATTTGCATTGACCAGCCAGGTGTCTTATTTCCTTAAATCCATATAACACATCATCTTCAGTTGTATTCCATAATCCAAAGTCTCTGACACCAGGTGAATCGATAATGTCTCCACCTTCAGGCAGGTGATATAAAATCGAGCTGGTTGTCGTGTGCGTACCTTCACCGCTTGCGGCCGATACTTCTCCTACTCGAATGTCGTGATCCGGCAATAGTGTATTGATTAAGGACGATTTACCAACACCTGAAAGACCGACCATTATCGATATTCTGTTATCAAGTTCAGCGTGAAGTTTGATGATGCTTTCAGGATCTTTTGTACTGGTAGGTAGTACGTTGTATCCGAGCTTTTTATAATCATTCAGAATGGCTTCTGGTTCTGAATCTTTATCTGCCAGATCAGTCTTGTTTAAAAGAATAATGCCTCTGGCATCAAGATTTTCAGTGGCAACCAGATATCGATCAATCAAGTATGGATTAGGTTCTGGTTTGACTGCCATGACGATAACCACTTGATCAATATTGGCGGCCATTGGCTTTAGTTTGCCACCGAAACCTGGTTTTTTTAGTAATGAGTTTCTTTCAAGAATCGCGCTGACGACAGCGTCTTCATTATCCAGCTTTTGAATCAATACTCTATCGCCACAAACAATTTGTTCGAGGTTTTGTCGCGGGTTACATCGAATCAGTTCTTTATTGTCTAATTCGGCAATAATGGTTTTACCAAAGTTTGTAATCACAGTAGCCGATTGTGTTGGTGCGTCAGAGTTCTGATGCTGCTCAAGTTTTTGCTGCTGATTTTGTTTAATGCGGCGTTGTTGTTTGTGAGTTAAGCGGCGGGCCATTATGTGTTGATTATCTCATTAATTTTAGCCGCGCAAATAAAGTCGTTAACTGAAAGACCTGTGATACTGTGGGTAGAAAAAGTGATAAGGCAACGGTTGTAACTAACATTTAAATCCGGATGATGGTCCTGAGCATGTACTATCCATGCAACTGCATTTATGAATGCAATGGTTTCATAGTAGTTTTTAAACTGGAATTCACGACTGATGCTGGATCTGGTTTCGTCTGTAGGCCAGAGATTGTTTAGTTCTTCTGAGTATTTCAGGATTTGGCTTTCACTTAGCACAGCATCACTTTTGCTGATGGGTGTGCAGCGCTGTTGTGAAAGCAAACTCATTAAAAGCGATAGTATTTCTTATTCAGGAAATTAACGACAGCATTGGTGTCATCGGCAAACCAGGGTGCTTCGGTGTTATCCCTGCAAATTCTTACCTGTTTGCCCAATGCGTTAATGGATTTTACGATGCGATTATCGCGAGTGTAGATAGAATCCGTATGGCACTTTAAACAGTGATTTTGGTGCACACTTTTTCCATGCTTTAAGCTGTTTGATTTATCTTCAGTTGCCTGAGCAAAACCCGAGATTAATAACAGAGCTACTAATAAAAACTTTTTCATCTTTAATCCTTTATTGATTTGCTAAATGCGCAATTCTGACCGGTGCAGGTGGGTGCGAGTCATAAAAAGCTGAATGTATTGGGTCAGGTGTCAGTGTACTGGCATTTTCTTTGTACAGATTGACCAGTGCACGAATCAAGCTGTTAGCATCACTTTGTTGTGCTGCAAACGCATCTGCTTCGAATTCATTTTTACGTGACAACATAGTCATGATCGGGTGCATTAAGAAAGTAAACACCGGTAATACCATACTGAATAAAATCAGCGCCATATAGGTTGATGTATTTTGAACACCTAATGCAGTAAAGAACCATTGTTGATTCATTAACCAGGCAAGTAATGCCAGTCCCAGTAATGAGATGGCAAATGATAGCGCGATGCTCTTCACAATATGTTTGTGTTTAAAGTGACCAAGTTCATGCGCGAGCACGGCTTCCAGCTCATCATCATCCAGTGATTTTAAAAGCGTGTCATAAAAAACGATGCGTTTGTTTTTTCCAAAACCAGAAAAGTAAGCGTTACCATGGCTGGAGCGTTTTGAACCGTCGATTACAAAAATACCGTTGCTGGAAAAACCGCATTTTTCTAACAGAGAGGTAATTCTGGTTAGCGTGTCACCTTCTTCCAGAGGCGTAAATTTATTGAAGATAGGTGCAATCCAGATAGGGTAGGCCCAGGCGATTAATAGGTTAAAGCCCATCCAAACTAACCAGGTGTAGATCCACCAGAGATCACCGGCTTGTTCCATCAGCCACAGCACGACAAAAATTAACGGTACACCCAACATTAGTCCTAATACGGCACCTTTAAATAAATCGATAATAAAGGTTTTTACAGTTGTATTGTTGAAGCCAAATTTTTCTTCGATAACAAACGTGCTGTAAGCAGAGAAGGGTAGATCTAAAAGCGATGAAATTAGCATGAGTGCAAGAATGACGCTGATACCTGTCATCATTGGGCTCAGGCCGAAACCTTGAATTTGAGTATCCAGCCATGCCAGACCGCCGCCCAGAGTCCAGATCAGTAACAGAGCTGTGTCATAAAGACTAGGCCATCGGCTGAACTTGTTTTTAGTGGTGGTGTAATCTGCAGCTTTTTGATGATCTTCTAGTGAAATTTTATCTTTGAATGCATCGGGCACTTCTGCACGATTTGCTTGAATGTGGTTTATGTGGCGCTGATTGAGCCAGAAGCGGACAGCAACAGAAATAGCCAGCATGGCTAGAAACAGAATAGTAAAATTGTGCAAAACTCACTCCATGGGGAAAAATAGATCTAATAACTTATATTATCCTGATCTTGACGCTTTACGCTAGCGTAAAAAGCCTACTAAAATAATAAGTTATTCATAATTACTCACTGGAAGCTCAAAATGGCTGAACAAAGTCAAACCAATAAAAAAGAGAACCTGATCTGGATAGACCTGGAAATGACAGGTTTGGAGCCGGAAACTGACCGAATTATTGAAATTGCTACACTCGTTACCGATAAGCAATTGAATGTGCTGGCTGAAGGTCCTGAGCTGGCGATCCATGTGAGTGATGCAGATTTAGATCGAATGGATGAGTGGTGCACCAATCAGCATGGTAAATCGGGTCTGACTCAGCGCGTGAAAGATAGCAAAATATCAGATGATGATGCTGCTAAGGAAACCATTAAGTTTCTTGAGCAATATGTCGATGCCGGAGCATCACCAATGTGCGGTAACAGTATCTGTCAGGATCGTCGCTTTATGGCTAAATGGATGCCAGAACTGGAAGAGTTTTTCCATTACCGTAATCTTGATGTCAGTACATTAAAAGAACTCGCTGCCCGCTGGAACCCGGATGCCGTTAAAGGCTTTGAAAAAAAAGGCTCGCATCTTGCGATGGATGATATTAAGGATTCAATAGCGGAATTGGCGTTTTATAGGGAGAAAATTCTTACAATTTAAGGACTTTCCCCAGTTAGTCATGATGTATAAAACAAGGCATAATAAGCCAATAATTTATAAAAATAACACATAGCAAAATAATATTAGGCTTATTTTTCTGGGGCGTATAGTGACTGGTTTGTGGAAGTTTTCAATATCCATCATCTTTATTTTTGTCTTATCTGGTTGTGGAGGGGGAGCAGATTCTGATCCTGCTCCGGCATCGGCCTTAACCGGTATTTACACAACAACTACTAAAATTGAAGTTCAGCCGGGCGAAAAATTTCAGATAAAAGTCATTGCCACCTATGAAGATGGATCTGAAAAGGATGTGAGTGATTCTAATGCTGTTTTTATGTTTTCTACACTTTATGACGCCAACAATAATTCACAAAACGGCCTGATTAGCTTCAATCAGGCAGGAAATGAAGTTACAGCGCTAGTCATTGGCACTGGCTTCAGTACAGTCTATTATTCTGAATTCGACGCTGTAACGGATGAGCCATATGCTTTTCAAATGGATGTCGAAGTTGTAATTGGTAATCAGGTTCCAGCCGAATTACAAGGTCAATGGCAATATGTTCATAGTGGGACAGAGAAATGGTTAGGCAAGGTTGTTGAATATGAATACACTCAAATCGATGCTAATCAGTTAAAGCTTACCGGTTCTGATAATAATACTTACTACTTGATTCGAGCAGGTATACCAAATGTACAAGTAGCAGGTCAGTTGTCTGCTGTAACCGATCTGATCGGTAAATCTAAGCCAGAAAATAAGGCCATATCTGTCGGAGATATCTCACTAATACTTGAAAATATCAGTACAAATGAGCAAACCGAAGTAACTCCAAATCTTGATGGTACTTTCGATGTTGCTTTACCCTCAACTGATTATGAATTGGTAGCGACCGATACTGTGAGTGGTGAAATTGTCACAACTGAAGTTGAAATTGGTGGTGCTGCAGTTGATATTGGCGAGTTTACATTAACAAGCTCTTCCTCATACAATTTTAAAACCAGTTTAAGAAAAGATACTTTCAATGAAAATAATGAGTATCTTTATTTCGGTACATTACCCGGTCAGGAAGAAATTGTTTATTACAAAACGATTCGTATTTCTAACATAGGGAATCAGGATGCTTCAGGAGTCAGTTTTAATGTCAGTATGACGGACCCTGATGTTCGAAATCTAACGGCTGAAAATACTTTGGGTGGCATGGCCGCCGGTGGTTATTTAGAAATTCCTGTTTCTTTTAGTTTTAATCGCCCGCTTACAAATAAAGCAGTAACCATCGATATAACGATGACTGATATCAATAATAAAGTCTGGACTGATTACATCTCTCTTCCATTGAGTAAAGAAATTCCGGTTACTGTTTCTGCCAAATCTAAAACACTGCTCGGTGTGAATGGTTATGTAGTTACACCGGGAAGAAAATTACTAAAATTAAGCGGTACTTCTTCTATTGTTCGACTGCCTTACATTCCAGGCGATACTTATGACGTGACCTTAGCCGCCTCCAGTATCACTACCGAAGAAGCCTATTGTTTAGGTATTGGTTATACCGGTGCATGTAATAGCAGTGTTTTTGATAGTTTCACTCAGACGGGTATATATGAGCCAGATAATGAAGTCTCTACAGCAACGCCTGCTAGTCTGTTAAATGAACTGGTGTCCTATGTTTCAGTAGGGGATATTGATTATTTTAAGTTTAGTTTTGATGCGCTTACCAAACCATTTGATGCCTATACTGTCAATTCCATCGATACGCCGGGCCTTGCATATAGCGTTTCACTGGTTGGAAATTATGCTTATATCGTTGATGCAAATATAGGTTTGCAGATAATTGATATCAGTGATCATAGCCAGATATCAATTGATAACACCTACGTGGTTTCATCATCAGAAAATGGCCTTTTTGTTTCAGGCAACTACGCTTACGTCTTTGATACTTTTTATGGTCTTACAGTGCTGGATGTCAGTAACCCGGTAGCGCCTTTATTTGTAGGTCGCCAGATAGTTTCTGGTAAGGCATTAGGCGGAACGGTTGTGAACAATCTTGTCTATCTGGCAAGTGAACAAAATGGTTTACATATCATTGATGTAACTACACCAGCAACACCATCTTTGCTGGGTGTGGTTGATACTCCCGGGTTAGCTCAAACTGTAGCGGTCAAAGGTTCGATAGCTTATGTTGCTGATAGTCTTTCAGGTGTTCAGGTAATAGATGTCAGTGATTCAGCAAATCCAGTTATCTTATCTAACGTAAGTACAACAGGTGCGGCCTGGGCGGTAAAGGTGGTCGGAGATATCGCGTATATAGCTGACAACGGTGTTGGTTTGCTGTTATATGATATTAGTACGCCATCAACACCGGTACCGTTAGGTATTGTTGAAAACCTTTATTACTTCAACGACATAAAAGTTGAGGGCACTATTGCCTATGTTACTGATTATTATTCTGGCCTGCAGTTTATTGATATCAGTACACCATCAAACCCCGTGATTATTGGAAAAATAATAGCTCCTGGTACACCCGCTGGAGTTGAGATTAGAAATGGATTTGCTTATGTGGCGAATACCAGTCAGGGATTTTCAGTTATTAGTCTGACATCGCCCGCTGTTCCATAGGGCACTTTTCTTTGTCTGTCGTTTTTTGTTTTTATCAAATAATAATAATTAAGTTTTAGTTTTTTTGGGGAAGTAATGAAAAAAAACCAACAAAATGTTTTTCAGGTTTTATTACTGATTTTGCCTACCTGTAGTTTTGCTGCTGATTCTGGCTGGTCGGAAGATCGTATTCAAATTGATCTGGGTGTTGATGAAGATGGCAAAATGGCGCCAGAAGCTTTCGTACCATTTAACTGGGGTAATGGCTGGTCATCGGGTATAGGGCTACGTTCAAGGCAGGCTGATTCTCATGATTCGATTGAAGGCTTTGCTGATAGCCGGGTAGGGAATAGTGAGAGTGAAGAGAGGATTCGTCTGAATCTTTTTTCTTATGAAAAAATTGCTGGTAAATCTGTCTGGCAATTTGGTCTGGATTATGAACAGGTAAACCAGGAAAAATTACAATTTGGTTATTTTCAAATGCCAAATCCATACCCCGATAATCCGGCTGTGGCGGGAGAATATGTCGCTTTTGATAATTTGATTGATGTAAAGATTACTAAGCCAAATTTATTTGCCAATTACACTATGAAAACGTCAACTGTAAATTTTAGAGTTGGGTTATCTGTTTCTCCTGTTTCAAGTTTATCGGTTGATCAGGAAACACGTTTCGTACCAATTGTGAGTTCAACGGGTTCAAGAAGTAGTGATACTTCTCAGGATCTTGCATATAACATGGCAATTCAACTGGAGATTAAAACGGAATCCAGCATTAACGTTGGCTTATCGTATTATTACGAGCTATTACCCATGAACTATGGCATAGCTGCTCTTAATGCTACAGCTGATGGTTTCATTGATAAAACAGTAGATGTCGAACAGGAGAGTTCCCGGGTTGCTGTCAGGGCTATATTTAAGAAACCAATGGCTGGGAATTTAAAACCAGTGATTGGCTATATAACTGAAGATATCGATACTAAAAACTTCAATACCGGGAAAACAGCGAGTACATCGAAAAGTATCATCCTGTTTGGTTTAGAAAGTCAGTTTTAAGTGATCAGGCATGATCAGGAGGTTTATTGATTAAGATCAGAGCTTTTGTGATTAGGCTCTCGGTTTTTTTCAAATCTGTGCTATATATTAAACATACTCATTATGAGTCTCCTTTTTGTTGTGGTTGATTGAGGCCCGTATCTCCCCGATACGGGCCTTTTTTTGTGCTTTTGAAATA
>Ga0316206_1001972_pt1 | contig 15445 bp, 12 predicted proteins | sample 6monthpyrite_MG_FD_204942 | JGI IMG/M metagenome (GOLD analysis project Ga0316206, IMG submission 204942) | Microbial mat bacterial communities from mineral coupon in-situ incubated in ocean water Damariscotta River, Maine, United States -... | ecosystem: Environmental > Aquatic > Marine >... | reverse complement strand
CGCGAACTTTTCAACGAACAAACTACCAAGTCTAGCAACCCGAACAACCCGCAGGCGCGGCCGCCCTTAACTGGCGACCCACAAAAAAATTCCTCTAAGAGTCGCCGCACACTTCCTATTGAGGTTAGGCGAGGGGCGTTGGCACGGGCGGATTTTAAATGTGAAAATTGTTCCTCGACCTTTGCCTTGCAGTTTGAGCATCGAATTCCGGTAGCGCTCGGTGGGCGCAGTACTGCTGAAAACATATTGCTGCTATGCAGAAATTGCAATTTTCGGGAGGGGGTGAAAGTTTTTGGCGTGGCGGGGATGGGGGCGCGCTAGAGCTTTTTGCTGCGCTGGCGCTCTGTTGCTGCGCTGGCGCTCTCTGCTGCGCTGGCGCTCTCTGCTGCGCTGGCGCTCTCTGCTGCGCTGGCGCTCTTTGCTGCGCTGGCGCTCTTTGCTGCGCAGGCGCTCTATTGCTGCGCTGGCGCTCTTTGCTGCGCTGGCGCTCTTTGCTGCGCTGGCGCTCTTTGCTCCGCTGGCGCTTTTTGCTGCGCTGGCGCTTTTTGCTGCGCTGGCGATCTTTGCTGCGCTAGCGCTCTTTACTGCGCTGGCGCTTTTTGCTGCGCTGGTACTTTTTGCTGCGCTGGCGCTCTATTGCTGCGCTAGCGCTCTTTGCTGCGCTGGCGCTTTTTGCTGCGCTGGCGCTTTTTGCTGCGCTGGCGCTTTTTGCTGCGCTAGCGCCCTTTGCTGCGCTGGCGCTCTTTGCTGCGCTGGTACTTTTTGCTGCGCTGGCGCTCTATTGCTGCGCTAGCGCTCTTTGCTGCGCTAGCGCTCTTTGCTGCGCTGGCGCTTCTTGCTGCGCTAGCGCTCTTTGCTGCGCTGGCGCTTCTTGCTGCGCTGCCGCAGAGAGTACCCGACTAGTGGTGTCCTGAAACGGTGCCAGCAAAAGGAAATTCCCATTGATATAAAAAAATTTTAATTTTATTTATTTCTGCCAATTTCAATGGTCATAATCGCTGTGCTAAAACACATATTTAATTAATTGTATTAAATTGCCGTTAACTTTCGCTGCGGGCAGACCGCGCAGCAAAGATTCCCTGCAATGGCATCATACGCGCCCCGAATTTAAACCCAGTCAACCCCTGCATATCAACGTCAAACTGATCAGCTGTCATTTTTATCACTGTCTCGGGCGTTTTAAAGTGAACCGCCATAATGTCATGTGCTAGCTTGGGATAATATTTTCTATATTACTAAGTCATAGATCTGGTCTTTATTAAGTTCTCTTATTATTTTACTACTTTAAAACCAGAAAGAAGAAAACTCTTAAGAGGCGGAAAAATATCGCTAACAAAAAGTCGAACTGCCTCGTCGCCACTAACCCAGCGTGCCTCAGCTATTTCATTACTTGGTATTTTAATCTCATTTTTTCCAATTAAATCACATATCCAGTAGTGTAAAATTAAATTGTTTTCCCCTAACTCACGCTGACCTAACTTAAAACGAGGTAAACACGATACCCCTGTCTCTTCTTTAACCTCTCGGATAACTGCCTGCATATCAGTCTCGTTTTCCTCTACCTTACCCCCTGGAAATAACCACTGGATATCACCATTGTCTTTGCACGGCCTTATAACTAGAGTCTCCAATCCATTAACCACGATTCCTAAAGATACGTTCATCGAAATTTCCTCTATTCTATTTTAAAGGGTTCCGTCGCAAAAACAATTACAAAACAGTCCCACCGATTGATGGTACTACGGTCGGGCTTAAGAAGCCAAAATATCAGTAATTATAACGATTTTCCTGTTTAAAAATACTAATTCCACTTTAGAAATTCCTTAATCCCCAATAGGGGACAGATTAAAAAGAGTTCAACATGTAAACGATTTGTCAGTTGAAGATAGAGTATATGTAATTTATGAAGAAGATGAAATGAGGAAAGTCTACGAGACTTCAATCATATCGCTGACTAAAAATGGTGATGTTAGTTTTAGTGATCACCCCTTTTTCTTTGGTGAAGGAGGTTGTAGCGACAAAATATTTGAACCACTTGAAAGTTTAGAAATTATTAAAGTAGGTAAAGAAACCCAAAAAAAAGTAAAAGGAAAATATAAAGTTGGTCAAATTATTAAGTACCTTGACTATGAAGCTAAGGAAGTCTCTCTTAAAGTGATCAAAGTAATAACTGGAGATTTGTATTTGCTTGAAAAAGACAGAATTGTTCATCCCGTTACAGAAGTTGCCATCATTCCGATTAGAAAATATTAATTAATGAATATCTCTTGATCATGGAGGTACAGCATTTAAAAGCGGGCCCATCAATGACCCGCTTTTATTCTAATCTCGCTTTATAAAACGTCTTTTTCCCATTACCATATTTAATAATTGTACCCTGCTTAAGTAAGTCATTTATATATCTTAGTGCTGATGATTTAGAAATTTCAAACTTTTCTTGTAAGTTGTGATTAGAAACAATTCCTTTAGATAAAATATATTTTTCCACCTTTAGCTGATTCATTTCAATTTTTGAAGATTCCTTATTTATTAATTTTAAATTAATGATTTGTTGCCAATTATTCAGTTTATTTGGGTCATAATCCTGTGTCTTTAGGCCATAAAACTTAACCGAATCTATAAGTGAAGGGCAATAAATTATTGAATGCTTAGTCTTAATTTTTAATAGTATTGGGTTTATTTTTTTAAGCCTCGAAAGTAAATTAAATATTTTATTTTTATGAATATCTTGATCATAATAACTAAAATTAAAAATTTTTTTTGAAAAATCTACAAATGAAATAATCGGCCGTTCATAAAATAACTGCAGGGCCTTAGAAAGAATTTCACTTGAAATTGAGTAATCATTATACGTTATGACAAAAAATTTTAGATCTACTATGATCATATTTTTATTATCCTGATTATCAGAATTTAAGAATTCACCCAAAGCCGTTCGCAGCATTGTTAAATTTGCTGCATTTTTGGTATCGTCAAGCAAATTAATCAGCAACACATGATTAAAATTCAATGATTGGATAATACTGATGGGCCTGGCTTTATCGTGGTTTTTCTTTAGATAATACTCTACGATCAACTTTTCTGCATATAGAATTGGAAAGGATTTTATATCTCCCCTCCGATATTCCTCCGACCACCTTAGCAAAACATCTCTATTTTGATGATCCCATAAGGCCAACCACAAAAAAACATTCCCGATCATATGCGAGTCTTCACAGGTATAGGTGATATTATTTTTTACAAGAAAAATTTCTTCCAGTAATTTGCTAATATAATAAAAATTAAAAGAAAGTGGGTTCTCCAGCCATTTCCAAAACCACAGATACAAACGATCGGGTAAATATTTAGAAAATGTCATAAAATCACAATTATTATACACTCCTAAGATGGTTCTAATAAAGTAAGTTTTATTATGGTAATAGGCTTTTGTGTTTAATAATAATTCTTTATTCAAAGAAATATCTTCTTGCCTATGTAAATTCGAAATAAAGGCCAATTCACTAACCCAGATCGGAAAATAATTGTCTTGGCCAAATTTATCCTTATCAATAAATTGAAAGGGTAAAAATTTATGAATCTTTCCAGTTCTAAATGCGCGACGTTGGTGAAACGCCCGAATTTGTTGGTCAACACTGACAAATACACTCTGGTCTATTAATCCGCATTGCTTTCTAGCTTTTTCATATGCAAGATAGGTTTTCTCTGTAGCTTCCCCCAAATTTTCAAAAACGAGTAGCTTACAGACAATGAGGCTGATTTTCCATTTCAGAGTTGGTGCCACCGCCATCGCCTGACAACAAGACTCTAAAGCCTCGGCATATTGGGCCTGTTGATAAAAGAGCATAAAACGTTCGTAACAATAATAAAAACTTTGCAAACATACCATTTCACCAAAATATTCCGCACATTGGTCTAACGTATATTGTGATTTTTTAAAGTCTTTTTTTGATCGCAAAAAAGAAGAATCTAATGCCAGAATAGAAATATAGTTTTTTTCCTGCCACGGATCTGCAGATTTTATCTTTTCAATATTTGCGAAATCAAAAGCTAATATTTGTTTAACTTTTTGCAGTAACAAAGAGGAAACCCTTAGATTTTGGGTTTCTTTCTCAAGCCATGCCCTATCAAGCTTTTTAGAAATTTGATCGTCTATACGCTGCATATTCATCTAAGAATGAATATTCAATATGATTGTATATGTCTAGTCCTATAGGCCAATGAGAGGGTTGTCGCTAAAAGGGCAAATTTTTTTTACTAGGAAAAGAAATCAGCTGCACTGGCAATTGTTCAAGCACCCCATAGTGGAGACAAAAAACTCCACACAATTAAGATTAATGGGGCCCTTTGGCGAGCAAGGGATAATATCCATCAGTCAAATTCAGCAACAATTTTTTTGTGTCGTGGATAATGGTCGTGAGGTCTTTGCCCATAAACACCTAACATCTGTGGATGATGTCATCTCCTTCATCTTTTCCCATATCGATGACGCACAGAAAAAGAACGCTTCCTAATGCTTTCCTCACGCGGCCACTTGATTTTGTCAAAACTGTGACTGCTGAAATTTTTTTCAAATATAAACTTACAAGTATAATTATTCCATGCAGTTCATTAGACATATCGTTTTCTGCAAGAAAGAATATTTCACAATTATATAAAAGATAATTTCGGGGTGTATTGAAGCACCCTGCGCGTTCAAGGAGGATTTATGAAACGCTTTACCACTCTACTCGCTGTTTTAATGGGGCTGCTCTTTAGTGCCCATACCTTGGCGTGTGATATCTATGGAAGTACTGGAATTGTAGAAGACAATGACTTATTTATTGGAGTCAACGACAAAGGCATCAGTTCAATTACAGAAGATCAGTTTAACACGATCTTAGATGATGTTGGATTGATCTATGCACCCATTATTGAAAGCTTGGGAAAAAAATTGGTGATTGAAAGAAAATGGACCGATGGGACAGTTAATGCCTATGCTCAACAATCTGGCAGGCAATGGAAAATTTCCATGTTTGGAGGTCTTGCCAGGCATGCCACCATCACTGCCGACGCTTTTGCTCTCGTCGCTTGCCATGAACTCGGTCATCATTTAGGAGGGGCCCCTAAGAAAAAAACATGGATATCTGTAAGTTGGGCATCTAACGAAGGGCAATCTGATTATTGGGGAACCATGAAATGTCTCAGAAAGTATATGGAAAAAGATGATAACGTCAGCATCATCTCGAATATGAATATTGATCCCCTCGCGCAGGTGACCTGCCAGCAACAATTTATCGATGCCAACGATAGGGCCATGTGTATAAGAGGGGCGATGGCGGGCCTTTCCTTGGGTAACCTTTTTCGCGCCCTTAGAAATTTATCGACGGAATTAAAATTTGATACGCCAGACCCAGCTGTGGTTAGTAAAACCAGTCATAAACATCCTGCACCTCAATGCCGTCTAGACACTTATTTTAGCGGTGCACTTTGTGATAAAGACCACTACTCAGATGTTGACGATCGAGATGCTTCAATTGGAGTCTGCTCTAGAAGTAGAAATGAAGCCGTTGGCGTAAGACCTTTATGTTGGTTTAAACCTTAGTTTCTCGAACAATTCGTCGTAAGCAACGTGTTCGGGAACGGATTCTCGTTTGCTTAATAAAACAGGCCCATAGGATGTGGGCCTTTTTAAAATCTTCTTATGTAGTATCTTCTAAAACCACTTAGCTTAACAACAATCTTCATTGCTCTATTTATTTATTGATTGATTTTACAGGTTGCCAACTAAGTATTTTTACATCGTATTTTTACATCGAGTAATAATATCCTAGCAACTATTGTTATTGATGATCTCATTTAGTCTAAAAAAGACAGAAGGCCATAGAGAGATATGGCCTTCTTTAAGTCTTTTATCTAGTTCCGATGATTATTTTTTTGGTGCTTTCGCCGCCGGCTTGGGTGCAACTTTAGCGGCGCCTGCTGCTGAAGCTGTTTTTTCTGCTGCGGATTGAATAGTGAAGAGTTCAACTTCAAAAGAGAGGGTAGAACTTGGAGGTATTTTTGGAGGAGCACCTTGCTCGCCATAGGCCAACTCGGGAGGAATAACTAATTTAATTTTACCACCTGTTTTAATAAGTTGTAGTCCCTCGGTCCAACCTTTAATCACTCTATTGAGTGGAAAAGAGATTTTCTTGCCTCTTTCTACCGATGAATCAAAAACTGTCCCGTCAATAAGGGTTCCATGATAATGGACTTCTACGGTATCCGTTGGTTTTGGCATATTCCCAGTTCCCTCACTGATCACTTTATAAGCGAGGCCACTTGCCGTCACTTTGACCCCTGCCTCTTTTTTAAATTTTTCTAAAAATTCCGCCCCCTTTTTCTTGGCCTCCACAGAATTTTTCTCTGTTCTCGTCTTGAACATATCCTGGACCTTTTTTTGATAAGAGGCTATATCCACAACCGCCTTTTCTTTTTTGGCGGCTTCGTAGAGACCTCTAGAGAGCGCTGCGATTTCTTCATCACTCATACTGAGCCCTTGCAAACGAGAGCCAAACATGGCACCAATCGCATAAAATGTTTTCGACTCTTCGCTTTCAATTTTCGTTTTTGCAGGGTTATTACCCTGACATCCTGAAACAATGGCAAGAATTGCCAAAAGGATGATTGACCTTTTCCTCATTTTTTCTTCCTTTGATAATTGTTAAAAAGTAACTTTTTTTAAATTCTAATCTTTTACAAGACTTAAGACAAGCCAAAATCCAAAAACGGCTAAAAACCAGCAGCATCTAACGCTCGATTTGCCAATTCATCGGCCCGTTCATTCTGTGCATGCCCTGCATGACCCTTAACCCATTTAAAAGTTAGGTTTTTAAATTGCCCAACTAATTCATCCAAGCGCTGCCACTGTGACAAATTTTCTGGTGCCTTTTTATCGGCCTTTTTCCAATCCCGCGCCTTCCAGCCCGGCACCCAGTTTTGGATCCCGTCAACCACATATTTTGAGTCTGAAAATAAAAAGAGATTATTCTCACCACCTCTTGTTAAATGCTCTTGGATTGCTAAAAGTCCCTGAATGGCACCCTCTAGCTCCATTTGATTATTAGTGGTCAACTGCTTTACACCCGCAGATTCAAATAAAACTTGCCCCGCCGAGTTCTGTGCCAGCACTCCCCATGCCCCCACCCCAGGATTGCCCCGACAGGCGCCATCGCTGTAAATAGCAAAGCCAAGCGGCATATCTAAGATTTCTTTAGGGATGGCAAAGCTTTTTTTATTTTTGCTGATGGTCTTTTTTTTACTTTTGGCGCTCGGCCGTTCACTAGGGTTGCTCTCCATGGGTAATTCGCCCACTTTATCCAAGAGGTAATCAATCGCCTCGATGGACTCAGGATCTTTAAAGATATGCGCCAACTCATTTAATAATTTTGTAAAAGCTAATTTACTCATAATAATCTTAGAAATTTTCTCTTGCCAATTTTGATAACTTTACCCGTGAATGACTCATCAATAATGGCCTCTGTATTTTGAATTTTCTCGCCACCTACCAGACCTATCGCCTTTTGTTTAATTAATCGTCGCGCCTCACCTTTGCTTTCTAAAATATCCGCAGCAACGAGAATGGAGACCAACTGATCATTTCGTTTAAAATGGAACTCTGGCACTTCATCTGGCATATTTTTTTTCTTAAAGACCGATTCGAATTGTTCCAACATGGTGGCGCCAATATCTGCTCCATGAAAGAATGCCACCACCCTTTTTGCTAAATCTTTTTTTGTGACGTTCGGATGCAAAGTGGAGTTCGCTAGCCCCACTTTAATCTCATCTAATTCACTTTGCCCAACCCCCAAAACATATTGAAAGTATTCGAACATTAAATTGTCGGGGATGCTCATGATCTTACCAAATTTATCAAACGGTTCATCGAGAATTCCAATATAATTATTCAGAGATTTACTCATTTTTTGCGTCCCACAGGTACCAATGATTATGGGCAATAAGATGGCGGCCTGCGGTCTTTGCTCGGCATTTTTTTGATAATCTCTCCCCATTAAAACGTTAAATTTTTGATCCGTTCCCCCCAGTTCTACGTCCGCCTTAACATAAACTGAGTCAATCCCTTGTAATATAGGATAAAAAAGTTCGTGTAGGGAGAGCACATGTCCCTGATCCAGCCGCTCTCTAAAAGTTTCGTGTGCGAGCAGTTTTGCCACCGTCGTTTGCGCCGTCCAGCCAATGACGTCTTTTAACCCAATATCTGCAAACCATTCCGACTGAAACTGCACCTCAGTTTTTTCTTCGTCTAAAACAGTATAAAGTTGGCGCATATACTCCCGTGCATTTGTCTGAATGACTTCAGGGTTTAAACTGGGTCTCGCCTCATTTTTTCCCGTTGGGTCCCCAATACTAGCTGTGTAATCGCCAATAATGACGACTCCTATATGCCCCAGATCTTGAAATTGACGCATTTTTTTAAAGGGCACTAAATGGCCCAAATGAACATCGCTACCAGTGGGGTCAATACCGCATTTAATTCGCAGTGGTGTTTGGGTTTTGAGCGAATGTCTAAGCATCGCCTTAAATTCATGCTCGGGAGTAATCTCAGAAGTACCAAACGAGATGATCTCAAATTGCCTCTGCACTTCTTTTTCTAACGCCACATCGCTGTTCTCACCTTTTTCCATTTTTCCGTTCTCCCCCTAACGCAATTTGCGTCTCATACTAAATCACATTCAGCATGTTGAATATAACCCTCTTAAAAAATTGTGTCTCTATTAATAAGATGATAGAAACACGAACGCAAATGAATAGGATAAAATAATGCATTTTATTAAATTAAAATCTGGTACTTCCGTTGAAGGCAGTGAGATTACCGCCTTCAAAACTGAAGCTCGCGAAAAAAAATACATTTACCTTATGGCCGGAGTCCATGGGGACGAAGTTGAAGGAATTTATGTTCTTAAAAAACTTTTTGCTGAGATCCAAAATTTTGAAAGCGTAGATTTACCCTTAATTGTCCTGCCCATTCTCAATGTCGACGGCCATCGCGCCAGCACACGGCTCAATTCCCATGGCGTAGATCTCAATAGAAATTGTCCTGCAAAGTCGTGGTCTGACAAAGTGTCAGAAAGCCAATACCACCCTGGCAGTGCACCAGGTAGTGAACCGGAAAATAAATTTCTTTTCAAACTTATGGATAAATTTAAACCGGCGATTATTCTCAGTTTTCATTCGTGGAAACCGGTGATCAATTATAACGGTGATTGCGACGATGTTGCCAATGCAATCAGTCAAATCAATAATTATGCAACTGTTGCCGATATTGGCTACCCCACTCCCGGTTCACTGGGGGACTTTGGCCCCGAAAAATACGATAGTCCCGTGATAACCTTTGAATGCCCACTGCTTTCAGAAACCCATGGCCTAGAAAAAATATGGCTCGAAAACAAAGAGGCCTTGACCTCATTACTCACAGGGTCATCCCTGTTAAGATTTCTATAACTTCCTAAAATAATTCTGAAATGCCTTCATTATAAATATAAACTTTTTTTCTAAAATACTATTTATCAAAAAAATAATCCAATATATATCTCCTCTAAGATTTTTTTGCTCTCCGTAAAAATTACGGCATCGAAGTTGCAAAGTATTATTCACCGATGGAAAGCATGGACGCCTTTCACCACCACTTACTACAGCGCTTTGCGCTATTAACAAATCAGTAAGCGTAAAGGATGGCCATGCAAAATAAAAAATATCTTCTCTTAATCCTTCTTTTATTAGCGCTCATTCAGCTCATGGGATGCGCAGATAATGTTTATGCCAATGCTAATATTATCAGTATAAATGCTCCCAATATCTTTAAAGTCAAAAAAATATCTCCCTTTAAAATTGCTACGACTTTGCAAACATCCACCAGTGCTCACTCTTTTAATAACTCCAAACATAGTGCCGAATCAAATCTTGCATTGGCAGCAAGCTATCTATTGAGCAATCAATCCACCATAAAATTTGCCACCTCTGTGACAAAAAATCTTAAAGGATTAAAAAAACAAGAAATGGAAAATTCGAGCATCTCCATCAGTAAATCCCTAAAAAAAATCAATAACTCTGCAGAAATTTTGGCAAGTATCGCGGCAATTATCCCTAGCAAACAATCCACGAGAGAGACTAAAACACTTTACACCAAGTTCACTCTAACCCCTTCGCTCATACTTGATCTCTCTTCTATCGGCATGAAAAATGTCTCGGCAACTTTGTTTTCAAGCATTGGCAGAGGATTCTATCAATATACCAGGGCACACGATGGAATTGCCAACTCTCGCTACACTTTAAAAAATGGCCTCGTCTTAGCTTGGTCTTTTATAGAAGGATGGGGCCTGAGCACCACATTTTCAAATACCAGCGCTTGGACGTTTTCAGGCACCCAAAAAAAGGACCAATATGAGTTCGCACAAGAACTCTCTTACACACTTAATAAATTTGCCACGCTTTCTTTTGGCCATCTCATGGGAGGAAAAACATTCGGCTACGATGGCCAAACATCAAATATTCAAGTTTTCGACGCGAATGATTCGTCTTTTTACACTGCAGTAGGAATTTTATTTTAATTTAGGGGGAGAGAGAACAATGAAACTATCAATACTATTAACCGCAATATTAGGTCTTTTTATAGGATGCGCTAAACCGACACCAGAGGAAAAAGTTTATAAAGAAAAAGAACTGCTAAGTCTTAATAACAATTTTGCATCCTTTGATGGAAAAACTCAATATCTCTATGTCCCAATGACTTTAGGCACGCCAAGATTAGTCGCCGAAGCTTACCCCTTTTATCAAGGACAAGAAAAAATAGTCACCTTAAAAAAATCTAAAAATGGTATTGAGGTTGTGCAATTGGATATTGACCCTAGGTTTAGAGATAATGCGCAAAATGAGTTACCCGTTTTAACTCTACCTGGTGAATATAAGGCGTATAGATGTAAGGTCGACGACAATAATGAGTGTACCCATGAAGAAGAAGAAAACACGGAAATACCTTGGCAGCAAAAAAATTATTTTCTTGCCGACTATAATAATTTAAAAACCACAGAACTAAATAGTCTAGATATTTTTACTTTAAGCTCCCCCTGTTTATCCGTGGCGAATACCGATGTCACACAATACCAAGTTATTAAAGGAAATATCTTCATTGAACTGGAAAAAACTTTTAAAAGAGATTCTTCTTGGCAATGTATCTGGAAAAATTATTTTCAAGATACCGAAGGACTCTCCGGCTTTACCTCGGCGAGCTTCAAAGTAAAATTTTCTTATTCCATCGTGAAGTTAGACCAATTGGCCTCTGCCAACTATGAAAGTATTGACTACCCGCTACAGGAACACGACAAATTTGGATTTTTCAAAAACGTTACCCAAAAACTGGGAGATGACTTTGATCCAGAGAGAAAAGAAAAAACGTGGACACTCAATAGATGGAACCCTAAAAATCCTGAAGTCATCTATTACCTCAGTGAAACATTCAAAAAACCACAAAATAAAAGTTTAAGGGCGGCAACTTTTCAGGCGATCGCTTCTATCAACACCTCCCTCGACCAGGCCAACGCTGGCTTCAATATTATTCTCAAAGATGGCAATGGTAGGAACCCGGGAGATCTCAGAAATAATATGATTGTCCTGATAGACGACCCCTTGGCGAACGGTCTGCTCGGTTATGGCCCCTCAGTCAGCAATCCTTTAACCGGTGAAATCGTGCAAGCGCATATCAATATGTATGGTGGAGTCCTTAAATCTACTGTCAGGCATACTTGGGACAGTATGGTTGATTTCCAAGAAAATGCGATGGAACAAGATCTCATTAATAGCGCCGGCACAGAGACAGCTCCGTCGCCATCTGATAATCAGGATACTCATGCCAGCACCAACACCCATAATGACCACCAACTTACCACAGCAAATGGCGAATTTAAATTTGATCAATTTAATAATGAACATTTTTATAATTATCAATTGGATATCAAGCAGCACCTTTTCAAAAATCTAAAAAAGGTTGAAAAACTACATTATACAGGTAAAGCTTTATCCACTCACGAACTCGCCGCACGAGCATTAAAAAATAATAAAGAGATACTGAAACTACAAATGACAGAAAACTTTAAAACCTTCGATGCAGCAGAGTATCGCGCCTCCGACAATTATGTACTCAACAGATGGGAAACGGATCTTTCAAAAATAGACATTCAAGAAATGGCCTTAAAAGAGGAATTGAAACTCCTAGAGTATTCCAAAAATAATGCTTTTTCTATTGAGCATTTCACAGCATCAGTTCATCAAAAAAGTATTATTCCAGGAGTTAAAGAAATTCCAGGAGCTCTGAAGGCCAATGGAATATTAAAAAGATGGCATAAATTAAGCACCGTGCAAAAAGAACAGGCCATGGCGATTATTTTACCGCATACCTATACCTCAACATTTGTCCACGAAATGGGCCATAATTTGGGCCTCAGGCATAATTTTTCGGGGTCTTTTGATAAGGAGAATTTCTATTCTGAGGAAGAGGCGCAAGCTATGGGCCTGACGCAAATTCCGGCGTATAGTTCCATTATGGACTATGCTTTTAGTGAGCTCAATGAACTTCCCGTTTTTGGCAAGTACGATGTGGCAGCGCTACGCTTTGCTTATGCCAGAGAAGTTGAATCCGCCAATGGTGATAGAATTCCCTTAAAGACAACATGGAAAAAAACTCAAGAGAGCTTAAAAAATCATCCCAAAAGAATTGCTCTCGATGAAGAAATTAAAGATTTACAAAAGCAAATTATAGCGGCGGCACAAGCTGACGACGCTGCGGAAGTTTTGACTTTAACCGCTCTCAAGAAAAGCAAAGAATTAGAAATTAATGAGTATACATTAAAAGATTTTATCTATTGTACCGACGAAAATGCTGGGCTTAATTCAAATTGTCATAGATTTGATGAAGGCACCAGTTTGAGCGAAATAGCCGAGCATTTTATACAAAAGTATAAAGACTATTATAAATACCGAAATTTTAGATACGGTAGAAATAAATTTGATATCTATGGTACCGGGGGTTACTTGGTGTCCCGTTTCAGAGAATTTAAGGCGATCAGAAATTTTCTTGACGATTTTGAATTCTTCGCCTCTATTTTTGGTATGGATATCATGAATGCTGGTTGCAGTCCTCAGGAAGAAAAAATAATCCCACCGTGTAAGGGCATCAATGATAGAAAAAATGCCGCAGAAATCGCAGGAAACTTTTTCTTAGAAGTTCTTAAAACACCAGAGCATATATGCCTGGTAAAAGAGGGGGAAAAAGACCCCACGACGGAAAGTCTCAAATCTATCTACGATGACATTCAATTCGGTCATCCTGGATTCGTCCCAAGCTCTTGCTTTGATCAACCCATTAAGGATGCCCTGACAGCAAAAAATAAAATTCTCTTGGCAGAAAATGGCAAGTATTTGAATGGCTTTAAAGGGTATGACCCGAAATATAAGTATGTTTCAGATAGATCCACGAGAGGGATTTGGATAGATAAAGTTTTGGCCTCTATGAGTCTTTTTTCTAGAGCGACACTCAATAAAACACATAATGGAACGGGCCTAAACTTCACCGACTTGCCCGCCATCGGTCCTTTGGCCTTTAATTTAATTCAACATTTAGTGCTGGAAACTCCATTAACTGACGCGATTCCTTTCAAAGACGAGCTGGGCAATCGTTATGCAATTCCTTACACGCTCCCTGCCAATCTATTAATTAACGATTTAGGTAATGGCAACAGAGGACTAAAGAAATTCCTCGGTCTCAATAAAAGTGGCAGTACCAATCTTACCGAAATGATCCTGCAGATGGCGCAAAATGCCGGGTACACTGACGATGAAGTTTTTAAAGAGCAAGCAAAGCAGTCCATCAACTTATTTTCTGTAAAAAAGCTACCCGTGATTACGAATATAGAGGACGATTTAATCTCAACCACCATCGCGGACTTTAAATATATCGCTCTAGACAGTAATATCATGGCAAAAGAAATCATCTTGATCATCAAGCACGCTCCTTGGATCGCCCAGGTGGACCCGTCACTCGTTGAAAAAGTCCTCAAAACACGCACCAATCCAAGCTTGCCTGCGGAATACGACGAGCAACATCAATTGGCCTTTCAATTAAGTGTAAGCTTCATGGAGCAAATCCTAGACCTTTTATCAAATCCTAAGGCCCCCGTTTTAACGATTGAAATGCTTAAGGCACAAAATTTCTCCGAGCAACTAATCGCCCAAATCATGGCCGGGTATCAATTAGGCAAAGAAGAAATCGCCAAATTAATCTCTCTCAAGAAAACCCTGGGAACCTCGCCACCAGCAGACGCCAAGGAAGACGAAAAGAAATTGTATGAAGTTCCTTTGCCCTTATTAGCGCTAGCAAAAGTTCCCGCACAACTAGAACTAAAGGTAGCTCAGTTTAAGCATATACTTCCGCTATTACCCAATTCCGTTCATCTAACTGAATAGCGGCAACCCTACAAACCATCGGTGCCAGTAGAGAATTCACTTCTCTACCGGCACCATTAGAGAACACTAAATAACCCACCTTATTCTCTCGATCAGAAGAAAAGTTTAGGTATGGAATAAATCATCATCATAAGCAACATCATTTTATTTGGACATTGTTCACACGTAAACCAGTCTTCTTGAGAGACTATCGGTCGAGAAAAGCCCGCGTCGAGCAATGTCCTTTAATGGCCGGGATTTTTGCAAACAAGTTTCATGGGAAGCTTGGTCTGTCTTATCGATGCATAACCTTGGCACCAAATAAAACTGGGTTCCAGGGGATTTCCTTAGCATCAGATTGAGCGAAATAGTGAGTGTGTTCCTCGGGAGGAGTTGGTGCGAGGCAATTGCCATTTTTCAATATGACTCTGCTTATCAGCTCGTTTTATAAGCTTTGCAACCCTTAGGTATACAGTATATATTATGTATAAAGATAATAATGGAAATAGTTACACAAGCTATTATGCGGCGATTCCATCTAATTTAGCCTTAATGTTTAAGCATGAACAAAGACTCGCTACGCTCGGATTTAAGAATATGTTAAACCGTACTGCCCTAACTTCTTTTTGTTTGGCGATCTGAATATTCCCAGATCGGCCCTGCTATTTTTGCACGGTCGTGCAGGACTCTCTGCCGTGAAATCATGGGAAAGAAAATTGTCAGCGCTGGCGCGGACAATGGAGCGAGCGCGCACTGGGGGTGAGAAGTTTTCTTGCTCGGCCCATAAATATTACAAGATGATGCTTGATTGTTGATCGCCTGTGGATGATAGATAATATTTCCCTATTTGAAAAAGTAAGTTTTTTTTTCTTTTATTTTGGGTCACTGAGTTCAGCGCTAGCGCACTTACAAAGTCTTTTTTACCATTTTTTAATGTCCCTTTAAAAAATTATCAGTGGCGCCAATTCACAAC
>Ga0316206_1001971_pt1 | contig 15445 bp, 9 predicted proteins | sample 6monthpyrite_MG_FD_204942 | JGI IMG/M metagenome (GOLD analysis project Ga0316206, IMG submission 204942) | Microbial mat bacterial communities from mineral coupon in-situ incubated in ocean water Damariscotta River, Maine, United States -... | ecosystem: Environmental > Aquatic > Marine >... | reverse complement strand
CCATCAAATAGCAAAAACACCCAAAACCCACCATAAAACCCCAGCCACCTTAAATTTGTCAATTAAAATCAGCCTGTTAATCTAGCAAACCCCACAAGCTATGGTACTATCAAGCACTAATCGTGCATGATGCACCTAATAATAAAAGCGCAGGGAAAGTACTTAAAATTATAATCAATGGACAAGCCAAATCGGCAGTGTGATAAATGAGCAGCACAAATTTAACTGAGCTGAAACAACGCCTACGTGAATTCGCAGAAGCGCGCGACTGGGATCAGTTCCATTCGCCTAAAAACCTTTCTATGGCTTTGAGTGCTGAAGTGGCAGAAATTGTTGAGCACTTTCAGTGGCTCACTGAAGAGCAAAGTAAAATCCTCCCCAAAGATAAACTCGCTGAAGTTGAAACTGAGCTGGCCGATACACTCATCTATTTAATTCGCCTGGCAGATAAACTTGATATTGATTTACTCAAAGCCGCCAAAAACAAAATAGACATCAACGAACAAAAATACCCAGTAGATAAAGCAAAGGGAAATGCCAAAAAGTACACAGAGCTAGACAACGAGTGATTGTATACGCTTCAACCAAAACTGAGTTTAGACAGGACGTCCTCAATAACCAGATTGAAGCACGCATCCTCGACGCCTACCAACGCCACCTCGGTCACTCCACCAGTCAGTCAGAAATAGACTCATGGAAAAACTCCATGCAGTATATGAGCAATGCACTCGAAGACAGTGGCATACCCAATGACACAGGCGTGGCCATTGAATACAAAATTCCGCAAACCGCAAAACGCATCGACATTATTCTTACTGGCATTGATGAGCAAAGCAAAAGCACCGCGGTAATCGTCGAGCTCAAGCAATGGTCAGATGCAGGCCTTACTGAAAAAGATGCCATCGTCACCACGTTTCTCGGTAGAGCAGAGCGTGAAGTTAATCATCCATCCTACCAGGCCTATACCTACGCAGCGCTGCTAGAAGACTTTAATGAAGCGGTGCAAGAACAAGACATACAGCTCAAGCCCTGTGCCTATTTACACAATATGGTGGCAGACGATGTTATTAAACACACACGCTATGAGCCCTATCTAACAAAAGCCCCTACCTTTATAAGATCAGATGCACAAAAGCTCACCGATTTTATCAAGCAATACATAAAACATGGCGATGTCGGCAAGGTCATGTTCGAAATAGACAATGGCAACATCCGGCCATCAAAGAACCTCGCCGATAAACTGCTCTCAATGCTGCAAGGCAATGAAGAGTTCTTTATGATCGATGATCAAAAGCTAGTCTATGAAACCGCCCTAAAGCTTGCGCAAACATCCACCCAAGAAAATAAGAAGCGCCAAGAGAAAAACGTATTAATCGTAGAAGGCGGCCCAGGCACCGGCAAATCAGTCGTCGCCATCAACCTACTAGTGCAACTCACCAATCAACGCCTCGTTACCCAATACATCACAAAAAATGCCGCCCCACGCGCCGTGTATGAAAGTGTGCTCACCGGCTCATTCACAAAATGCCACATCTCAAACCTGTTTAGTGGCTCAGGTGCCTATACCAACACAGAAGCCAATACTTTCGATGCCCTAATCGTAGATGAAGCCCACCGCCTTAACGAAAAATCAGGCATGTTTCAAAACCTCGGTGAAAACCAGATAAAAGAAATTATCCAGTCAGCAAAATTCAGTATCTTCTTTGTAGACGATGACCAACGTGTCACCTGGAAAGACATAGGCGAAAAACAGGAAATAGAAAACTGGGCAACTCAGCAAGGTGCAAACGTACACAAACTAGACCTGCAATCACAATTCAGATGCAACGGCTCAGATGGCTACCTCGCCTGGTTAGATAACAGCCTGCAAATAAAACAAACCGCCAATGAAAACCTGCAAGGCATAGATTACGACTTCAAAGTATTCGACTCACCCAATAAACTAAAAGACGCCATACTCAAAAAAAATAAAATAAACAACAAAGCCAGGCTGGTCGCCGGATATTGCTGGAACTGGGACAGCAAAAAAGACAGCAGCAAATTCGACGTCATAATAGAAGAACACAACTTCGCCATGCAGTGGAACCTCACCAAAGATGGCAGCTTATGGATACGCAGCCAAGAGTCAGTGAATGAAATAGGCTGCATACACACCTGCCAGGGGTTAGAGGTAGATTACATCGGTGTCATCATCGGCCCAGACATCATCGCAAGAAACGGCGAAGTGCTCATACAGCCCAGAGAACGAGCAAAAGCCGATAGCGCCATAAAAGGCTATATCTCAGCCCATAAAAAAGACCCCATCGCCGCGAACAAAAAAGCCGAAACCATTATAAAAAACACCTACCGAACACTCATGACCCGCGGTCAAAAAGGCTGTTACATCTACTGCACAGACCCAGAAACCAATGCCTGGTTTGCACAGCTAGCAGAAGTCGCCATCACAAAACAAATTAATAAAGAACACATTAATAAAAAGCATAAGCAAACAGAAAGAATACAAAGCCATAAACAAAAAGAAAAACCCCAGGCACAACAAAACAACCCAGCAGAAAAATACCCGGGTTTAAGCCTCATTATAATAAAACCAGAAAACCTGAAGCCCTATGAAAATGCAGTGCCCATTTATAACCTCGAAATAGCCGCAGGCCAGTTTAGTGAAGAACAACAAATGGATGAGTTTGCCAATGAAGTTGATTGGGTAGAACTGCCAGATTCATTCAGGCCACAACAAGGTCACTTTGTAGCCAGGGTAGTGGGTGAGTCTATGAATAAACGCATACCTAATGGAGCCTGGTGTTTGTTTAAAGCAGACTCAGGTGGCAGCCGAAATAATAAAATTGTAGCGGTGCAGCATCGAGATATACAAGATGTTGATACTGGTGCCTCTTATACCGTTAAGCGTTATAGCAGTGAGAAGGTGGGTGAGGGTGATGAATGGCGGCATAGTCGAATTGTGTTGAAGCCTGAGAGTTATATGGATGGGTATGAGGATTTGGTGTTTGAGAGTGATGAGGCTGGTGAGTTGCGGGTGGTTGGTGAGTTTGTGGCGGTGTTTGAGTGATGATGTTATATCAATCGAGTCTGAACCATTATTTCAGTAAGCTAGTAATTAAAGTGCTTAGAGCCCTTTACTAGGTTTGATTAATGCTTATGTATTTGTGTTAATACTGTTTAACGAAAATATACATTTATAATGTGGTCTTTATGGTGGTCAAATTTAATGTGGGGGTCTAATTGCGTTATATAATATTTCTATTAATTGCTCTTTTATTAGCGATGGGCTTATTAAATACTGATATTGATAGAATTACTCCTTGGTTACTTGGAATAAATTTTACAATAGCTGTATTTTCTATCAATTTTACATTTTTTGGTTATCAGCTCTCCAAATATAAACCGATATATAGCGAGATCACTGAAAGGCAATGGTTTAACATTGTAACCATAATTATCCTTCCATTTATTCCATTGATTAGTTATTTAATTTCTCCAGACTATTTTGGAAAGGTTGCATTATTTATGTTGCCTGTATTAATTCTGTCAGCGATAGATAATGCCATATTAACTACTAAATATTTAAGTCCTACTAACTTCATTAAAGACAATATGAATGATAGGAAAATTCAACAATATTTGTCGTTATTGTCAAAAGAAATTAAAAACGAGGTTGATGAGCATGAAGAATATTTAGAGAAACGGAAGGAGTACCAGATTCCTCCCCATGGATATGAGTTTGAACCTACAGTATTTGGTGTTGAATGTAATGATTTATGGGATACGATTACAATTATCACAAAATTATCTATTGAAAACAATGATTATCCAGTGTTCAGGAAATCCATTAGTGTGATATTAAAACTAATTAAAGAATTTTATTTATTTAAATATAAGGATGAAGATAAAGCACTGCACAAGGTTGATAGAGGAATAAAAATAATAGCTCATACTAGATTTAGATCAATTGTTTGTATAGTTATTGATAATGATAAAGAAAATGTTTTCTTGAATTCGGTATCTAATGAGCTATGCGGCTTTTTGATGGGTGATGAGCTACTAAATAATCCATGCTCAGATATAACCAGGGCTATAGCATCAGATATCGTTTGGATAGGTCAGAAAATGATCGAATCTAACAATGTTATTGAGCCCATTAATATTCTGAACACTATTCACCGTGTGATTGAAATTAATATTCATAGATTTGAAGTTGAAGCGAACTCTGGTGTGGAAAGAACCTTAGATGTATACAATATTTCGATGTACGCCTATGATGTCAAGAAGCTCGGCGTTACTGCGCTAAATAATGAGAATGCACACTTCGCTTATAGATGTATGGAGAGTCTATCATATCTCGGATGTAATGCTGCAAAGTTAAAATCAACACAAACTGTTGTCGCTGTTTTTGAATCTATTGTTCATCTTGGAAGGGTTGCGAGAAGTTTGAATATTGGTTGCTTTTGGTCACGTTGTTTAATTCCTGCCGAAAGTCATGCGGAAGAGTTTATGGGGCATATATTGACTTGGTTGATACAAGATATTGATGCTAAAGGATACTTCTTTATGAAAGAGTATGCTGAACAATCATATTCTCGGCTTCGTGGTATTAAATGTTTAATTAAGCCAAAAAATAATTCTAATCCTTGTTTTTGGGTTGAGGAAATAGAGGATGATGGGAAGAAAGTGCCTCATGTAGAGTATCAATCAGGTATGTATGGGTACAGCGGAAAATCTGATTATTCAGATTTTTCTAATCTTAAAGAATATGTTTTGCATGGTATAGGCTCTAAAAGTGAAGCTAGAGTATTTCATGGTTCACCTATACCAATTGAACTTGATGATGAAGATTCAATATGATGTTAAAAGTTAGTTGAAACACATATTGAATGATGGCAATTAGTCATGTTTGTTAAAGCTACTTATGTTAATACGATTTATAGATAATATTATAATTTAATAAACAACAGTTTCTATTGTCGCTTAAGTACGTATATTTAATTAAGTTAATTGTCTGCGGAACTCTCATGCAAATTTTATATGTTTAGATAAAATATCAACAATAAAGGTACTGTTGTGGTTATTGATAAAGTTGTCATCGAAAATTTCAAGGGATTTAAGGAGCGATTTACTCTACCTTTAAATAGCGGTTTAAATATTATTGTCGGTGACAATGAAGCTGGTAAATCCACAATACTTGAAGCTATAAATTTGGCTTTGACTGGGTTGTATAATGGTCGCTATTTGCGAAATGAGCTAACACAGTATCTATTTAATCATGTAGCTGTCGATGAATATTTGGCGAGCCTTTCCACTGATAACCCCTTACCACCTCCAGGCATTCTAATTGAGTTGTATCTCAGTGGTGAGGAAAGACCATTTTTAAAAGGCACAAAAAATACGGACGGTGTTGATTGTAGCGGAGTTTTTTTAAAGGTGGAGTTTGACGAATCATATCAACCAGTCTACGAAGAACTTATCAAAGCTGGTGATCTCAAAACCCTTCCGATCGAGTATTATCATATCATCTGTAAAGGTTTTTCAAGAGACCCTATTACAGCAAGGAATATTCCCCTAAAATCTGCTTTCATAGATTCATCAAGCACGAAATTTTCTAACGGCTCCGATGTCTACATCAGCAGAATTGTAAAAGAACTTTTAACCCCTGAAGAAATAGTCAACATTTCTCAGTCACACCGAGAGATGAAAGAGAATTTTATGGGCAACGAGTCGATACAGGCTATAAACGATAAACTAACCACAGCCTCAAAGGTAACGGAAAAAACTGTCTCAATATCTGTTGAGCTATCATCTAAAAATGCTTGGGAGAGCAGTTTAACCACCTACCTCGAAGACATACCATTTCATTACATCGGTAAAGGTGAGCAAAGCATTATAAAAACCAACCTTGCCTTAGCACATAACAAGTCTAAAGAAGCTAATGTAATCCTATTAGAAGAGCCTGAGAATCACCTGTCTCACAGCAAGCTAAACGAGCTAATTCAATCAGTTAAAGCAAGCTGTGCCGAAAAACAAATTATCGTAACAACACATAGTAGCTTTGTAGCAAACAAGCTGGGACTAGACAGTCTTACTTTGTTGAATGATAGGAAATCAGTAAAAATGGACGGTTTGTCATTAGAAACAAAAGCCTTCTTTGAAAAAATACAAGGGTATGACACTCTCAGGCTAATCTTATGTGAAAAAGCAATTTTGGTTGAAGGCGACTCAGACGAACTTGTCGTTCAAAAAGCTTATATGACAGCTAATGACGGGAAGCTACCCATTGAAGACCGTGTTGATGTTATTTCTGTTGGGGTGTCGTTTTTACGGTTCCTCGAAATAGCCGACAAGATTTCTCAAAGGGTTTGTGTTGTCACGGACAATGACGGAAATACCGATGCTCTCTTGAAAAAATACAAAGACTATTTGGATGACAATGCTAAGCCCAATATAACAATACATTATGATGTTGTTATTGATACTGGAGAGTTGATAATTGGAGATAACAAATTCAACTATAACACCCTTGAGCCAAAATTCTTGAAAGCAAACGGGCTTGAACACACAAATAAAATACTTGGTGTTGAATATACTAATATAGATGACCTCCACAAGCATATGAAGTCAAACAAAACAGATTGTGCATTAAAGATTTATGACAGTGCTGAGGAAATAACCTACCCAGACTATATCACTGAAGCTATTGACAATGACGAATGATTTAATTATAGCCTCTGCTGGAGCTGGCAAGACAACTGTCCTTGTTGAAAAAGCTATTGAGAAAGCCAATGCTGGTGAGACTGTGCTTATTACTACCTTCACAGAAGCTTGTGAAGCGGAAATAAAAAACAAATTGGTTGTGGAAAGTAACGGCTATATTCCTGATAACATCACAATACAGACTTGGTTTTCTTTCTTAATAAAACATGGTGCCAAGCCTTATCAAGATTATATCATTGATACCGAGATTACAGGCTTGATTCTTGTAAGCGGTAAATCAGGTTTAAGATATGAAACAGAAGGTGGTAAAAAGGTCTATTGGGGTGAAGCTAAAAACCCATATGAATTCTATCTTTCGAAGAGTGGTAAAATATATTCTGACAAGTTAGCCAAATTTGTAATTCGGTGTAACAAAGATTCAGGCGGAAAAGTAATAGACCGATTATCACAGTGTTTTGATAATATATTTATTGATGAAGTGCAAGACTTGGCTGGGTATGACTTGGAGATACTTAAAGAGCTATTCAATTGCCAGTCAAGTATATTGCTGGTTGGCGATCCTCGACAAGCAACCTACTCAACTAACAATGCACAAAAAAATGCACGATATAAAAAATCTGAGATAGTTAATTTCTTTTCTGATGACACTATTAATATAGATACTGACGATAAATCATTAACGGTTAATCATCGCTGTTCACCACAGATATGTGAGTATTCAAATACACTTTATCCTGACTTCCCAGAATCTACTTCTGGGAATAAAGTAGTAACAGGACACGACGGTATTATCATAGTTGATGACTCACATATTGAATCATATTTAGATGAATATAACCCTGTTCAGCTTAGACACTCAGTTAAGAAACAGGTTGACTCTAACTTTCCTGTTTACACTTTTGGAAAGTCAAAAGGATTAACTTTTGATAGGGTCTTGATATATCCCACAGGACCGATATTCAAGTGGCTAATTAGTTCAGAGAATGAGCTAAAAGGAATATCAAGAGCTGGGTTCTATGTAGCACTTACCAGAGCAAGGTATAGTGTAGGTATTGTTCTCGAACCAAAGCAATACAAAATAATAAAAGGGATTCCAGTATATTGAAACCGGACTCATTAGAAATTAGGAGAAAATTTTGGAATTAGAAAGCAGGCTAGTTTTTATAGATACATCTGCTTATGAGCAGAAAAATTATCAATTTGGCGAACACTCTTTAGGTAAACTGCAAGAGCTTGTCGAAGATGAAAAAATTATGCTTCTAATTACAGATGTAACTAAAAGTGAAATTCAATCACATCTAGAAAAATTAGCTTCGGAATCAGTATCAAAAATTAAAAAGATACAAAAAGAGGCAATGTTTCTTAGGAATACACCCGAATTATCATGTTTCGGTATATTTACGAAACTTTCGACAGAAGAGATATTTAATATAGTCAACGATAAGTTTTTAGAGTTGGTAGAAGGTGGGTATGTAGAAGAAATTTCCGTTGGGTCTGTCGATCCAAAAGTTGTTTTTAATAAATATTTCGGACAATTTCCTCCTTTTGAGAAAGAGAGTAAAAAGCATGAATTCCCTGATGCCTTTGTCTTAGAGGCGATTCACCAGGCTTCGGAGCTAAGAGGGCAATCAATCTACCTTATTAGCAACGATGGTGATATGAAGTCATATGCTGAGGAGGCTGATAATCTGCTACATTTAAATAGTGTTGATGAAATAATTGACCTTGTACTAAGGAATGATGCAGAGCTTGCTAAGCCAGCTAATTTTGCTGATAGTGTTTTGGAATCATTACAAGAAAGGCTGATTGCTCAAGTAGAAGAATATCTAGAAAATAGTGAGTTTTATTCCGATGATGTTGATGGTTGGGATAATGAGATTACCTCTATTGATATTGAAGAAGTTAAAATTGCACACAAAAGCTTGCTTCATGTAAGCTCCGAAGAAGCTCAGTATGAAATGATATTTGAGTGTTCAATCAATGCATATTATTCATTTTCTGACTATGATCGTTCACCTTGGGATGGTGAAGATAAGGCATATGTATTTGTTCTCAAAAATCTAGCCACGAAATCCCATTGTGAAAAGTATTCAGCTTATGTCAATATTTCGTATGTAGATGGGATAAAGGGTAATGGTGATATTGACGAAGTTGAATTTATAGACTCCAGATTTGAGCTTAATGAAGAAAACTCTGAAATTACATATTTTAAAGAGCTAGACATTAACGACGAGTAAATATAACAAAACGTTGTTGTAAGGCTGAATATTTAGGGTCAGAGTAAAAATTATACTAAAAAGATTAACGGAGTATTAAAAATCAGCAATAAAAAATTCCCAACCGGCCTTTATGATCTACTGCATACCAAACAGTTACATAAGAGGCTTGAACAAGCAGGGCTACTAGATCGTGCAGAATGGGCCAAGTTTGAACCTGATGAATTAAAGACCCATTTAGCCATTCCACTAGCACGTGAAATTGCTTCGTTTATTAGTGAAAATATTGTAAGTAAAAGTAGCAGTCAATTTGAACAAGCCTTAAACGATCCTTTTTCGTCACCAGAACTATTGCTCACCCTACTAGATTCTATAAAACCACTCTCAACAGAATTACTGCAACAAATTAAACCAGAGCCACCGCTAGAAGCATCATCAGTTCGGCCCGATACACCACTCTCTGTTTCATCATTGCTTACCGGTTCATCTAGAAGCCCTGCATTACGCACACAAATTATTAAAGAATTGGCGAGTTGTGATAAAGCCGATTGGTTGGTGTCGTTTATTAAATTTGCTGGCCTTGTGCCATTGTTACCTACACTGCGGGAGTTTACCCAAACCCCAGCAGAAGATGGTGGCCCGCGTTTGCGTATTGCCACTACCTCTTATATGGGTGCAACCGATTTAAAAGCGATTAGTGAGTTACTGAATTTACCCAATACTGAGATACGTGTGTCTTATGATACTAAGCGCACCCGTTTACATGCCAAGGCGTATTTGTTTCATCGACATTCGGGTTTTGGCTCGGCTTATATTGGTTCGGCCAATGTATCTAAAGCGGCACTTGATGAAGGGCTAGAGTGGTCGGCGAAGATTAGCCAGTATGAAACCGATCATTTGTGGCAGCATGCCAAAGCGACGTTTGAATCGCATTGGGAAGATAACACTGAGTTCACCCCCTGTGGTAAAGACAACTTAACGGAGTTATCTCAGGCGCTTGCACAAGAGAGAGGTGAAGCAGCACCAACGGATGTACTCACATTTTTTGATTTACGCCCTTATGGTTATCAGCAATCTATTTTAGATGATATTCATGCAGAGCGTAGTGCGGGTAAGCAAAAGCATTTAGTGATTGCGGCCACTGGCACGGGTAAAACCATGATCGCCGCGTTTGACTATAAACATTTCTGTGGGCTTAACGGCAACCGGCCTCGGTTATTGTTTGTAGCACATCGAGAAGAAATTTTAAAACAAGCCCGTGCAGCCTTTCGGCAGGTGTTACGTGATGGTAGCTTTGGTGAGCTTGTGGCGGGTGGGGCACAACCCGCGCAAACTGATTATTTGTTTTGCACCGTGCAAAGTTGGAATAGTCGAAACTTTGTTTCGTTTGCAGCCGATCACTTTGACTATGTGGTATTAGATGAAGCGCATCACGCCAGTGCTAGTTCTTATCAGAAATTAATTAACCATATATCACCAGCTTCTTTATTGGGTTTAACCGCCACACCAGAGAGAACGGACGGTGCAGATATAAGAAATGATTTTGGTGGTGCCTTTACCCATGAGATACGTTTACCAGAAGCCATTGAAAGAGCTTTGTTGAGCCCGTTTCATTATTACGGTGTGCCAGACTTAGAAGGCCTAGATTTTTCAACCATCGCCTGGAGAAGTGGGGGTTATGATAAAAAACAACTTAACCAACAATTAGAAGGTAATGCAGCCCGAGCACAATGGGTAATAGGCCAAACAGATCGTTATGTCGCCGATATAAAACAGATACGCGCTTTAGGCTTTTGTGTGAGCGTAGCCCATGCAGAGTTTATGGCAGAGTATTGCAATGCAAACCAGATACCTGCCATCGCCCTAAGTGGTGAGTCACCCAAAGAAGTTCGGCAACAGGCACAAAGCCGACTAGAGAGAGGTGAGATTCAATTTATATTTACCGTCGATTTATACAATGAAGGTATTGATATACCCAGTGTAGATACGGTTGTATTTTTAAGGCCCACTGAAAGCTTAACCTTGTTTCTACAACAGTTAGGCCGAGGTTTGCGCTTGCATGAAGAAAAGTCACACCTAACCGTGCTTGATTTTATAGCACCACAGAATAGAAAGTTTAGCTTCGCCAAACGCTTTCAGTCATTAACCAGCCGACCCGAACTGCGCATAGATAAACAAATAGAAGCTGACATGCCCTATATGCCAGCGGGTTGCTTAGTGCACCTTGAAAAGCAGGCTAAAGAAACCGTGCTTGAGAATATAAAAGCCGCCGCCGCAAGTTTACGGGGTGAAAGCTTGTTAAGTGAATTACGCCAATTGCAGACAGTAGTTGAGGGTGATGTAAGCCTTGAGCAAATGATTGATTATTTACACCTAGACTCACCCGATGAAATTTATAAAAGAGGTTTACCCCATAGCTTGTTAGCAATGGCAAGGGGAGAAGAGCAAGAAGCAGAGCTGACTGAGGTTTATAAATTAAACAATGGCTTGCGCCGATTGTTACTGATGAACGATACGCATTTAATAACTGATGCTAAGCAATTACTTGAAACAGGTTCATCTGAGAATAAACGTATAAAAGAACTATTGAATAGTGTGTTATGGGGTAAGAAAAAGCCAAGTGAAGGTAAGTTAGAGCAAGTACATGAATACATCACCTCACGCCCCGGCTTATTACATGATTTAACTGAGTTGTTAGTTTGGTTATTAGCACATCAAGTGCCAATACCAAAACAACAGCTTGAAAGATTTACTGAGTCATTAAACCTGCATGGGTCATACACCCGTGAGCAAATACTGCTTTCACTAGGGCTGGGTTCATTTGAAACACCACGTAGCTCCCGTGAAGGTGTGTTACATGTGGTTGATAGAAAATGCGATGTCTTCTTTGCAGATATAAATAAAACTGAAAGCGATTTCTCACCAACCACCATGTATGAAGACTATGCCATTACCGATAAATTATTTCATTGGCAGAGCCAGTCACAAACCAGTGAAGCATCACCAGTAGGTAAACGATATATTAATCATATTGCGGAAGGCTATTCACCTATACTGTTTATACGCGACAGAAAGAAATTAGAGAATGGTTTAACTGCGCCTTACTATTATGCAGGGCCACTGAAATATGTAAGGCATGAAGACTCTAAACCTATTTCATTTGTCTGGGAACTTGAGCATGCATTGTCGGCTAAGGCTATGGTGTGGGCAGGTCGCTCATGAATGAGATGAATAAGATACATTTACAATTAGGTGTTATTAATCGCTTAATGCTTGGTGCGAAAACAATATCACTGGATGTTTATGGCGTTTATTTTGGTGATGAGTTGCTGGAATACCCGAAACCACTAGTAAAATTGAAGTTCAAACCTGGTATTGTGATTGATAGAATTATATGGGGTGAATCAAAATTTATATGTATAAGAAATAAGGATATAAGAGCTGTCTTTTCTGATTTAGAAAATCATAGGGCCCAATATTGGCAGTCGATTTATAAAGAATACTATCAAGATCTACTCTCCACATCTGAAAAATTCGAAAACTATATCCTCTCATTTAATAGGTATATACGCGAGTCACATAAAACTGATTACTTAAAACGTTTAAATAAACAAAAAAATCTGTGGGATTTAAAACAAGATTATATGGAGCTAGGATTTGATGTTGGGCGTATTAATAAAGCATTACCTGATTTTTTTTCAGACCCAGATTATTTTGTGGCTAAAAAAAATGAACTATTCGTAAAAAATATGTTGATTTCGTCTCAAGAATTATTTGAAAATCTAGAAGAGCACCCGCTTACAGAAAATCAGCGAGATGCCTGTATACGTGATGAAGATAATGTATTGGTTATTGCTGGTGCAGGCACAGGAAAAACAAGCACTATGCGCGCTAAAGCGGCTTATTTAGTGCAGCAAGGCTTTGCCAGGCCGGAAGAGATTCTAATGTTGTCTTACGGACGTGACGCGAGGAGGGAGCTTGAAGAACGTGTCAATGAGCTTGGTTATTTAAATGGTGTAGTCATTCGGACATTTCACTCGCTTGGTAAAGCAATTATTGGTTCTTATGAAAATAGAGCAACGGATATTAGTGTGCTCGCATCAGATGATGCTCAATATGTTAAATTTATTGATAATCAAATTGAGCAGCTAGAAATGAGCCTTCAATTGAGAATGAAGTACGCTCATTTTTTTCTGAGTACCTTTATCCACAACCGAGTGATTTGGATTTCAAGTCAAAAGGTGAATATCTACAGCATGTTAAAGACAATGAGATTAGAGATTTAGCGGGAAATACAGTTAAAAGTTTTGAAGAATTAAAGATATCTAACTATCTCTTCAAAAATGGGATTCAGTTTGAATATGAACTATCGTACCCACACCCAGTAAGCTCTCCAGGGCGTAATGTCTATCACCCTGATTATTATTTGCCTGAGCTTGATGTTTTTATAGAGCATTTTGGTATAGATGAAAATGGCAATACTAGACCTGGTATTAATAAGGATAAATATAATAAAGATCGTGAATGGAAATTAAGCATACACCAGGAATATGATACGAATTTAATAGAAACATTCAGCTATGAATCTAAGCAAGGGCTAGAACAAGCCTTAGAGAATAAGTTAAGAGAGTATTGTTTAAATAAAGAAATTGTTTTTGATGAGTTGTTAAAACCTGTCCCCATCAATCAGATTTTTGTTAGGCTTAAAGAGTTAGGTACATATAAAAACTTTTCAAAACTAATTGGAAATTTTCTCACGCTTTTTAAAGCCTCACCGTACGATCTAGATAACCTGCCGGTTACTGGGGTATCAGTATATGATAAAACACGACTTCGTTTATTTCATATAATCTTCACATGGGTGTATAAGAGGTATTGTGATGTGTTATCCAGGAATGGAAAAATTGATTTTTCAGATATGATTCGTGTTGCTGAAAAATACATTCGTAGCGATGATTTTCATGAACGGACACAGTCAAGGTTTAAATATCGGTACATAATGGTTGATGAGTTTCAAGATATATCTCATGTGCGTGCCGATCTTATAGAGGCACTAAGGGGGGTAGGGACTAATTGTGCGCTGTTTTGTGTAGGTGACGATTGGCAGGCAATTTATAGATTTACTGGCAGCGATGTTAGTTTGACGACCCATTTTTCTGAGTATTTTGGCAAGACGTATTCTGTCTATCTTGATAAGACGTTTCGTTTTAACAACCGGATTGAGAGTGTCGCTTCAGGTTTTGTGCAATTAAATGCTAGTCAATTAAAAAAGAACTTATCTACTCATACTACAAGCGATAAGACAGAGGTTCATGTAATACCAGGTGTCAGGGATGAGGCTTTTATTGAGATAATGGGAAAGATAGTCAATGAAGGTAAACCTGGTGCGACAGTGTTAGTGCTTTCTCGTTTTAATGAATCGTTAAAACGAGTTAAGGAATTAAAGAACAACTTCCCGAGTTTAAACATAAAATATATGTCTGTTCATGCATCAAAGGGTAAACAAGCAGATTATGTCATTATTCTAGATGTTGTTGATGGTCAATATGGATTTCCATCAAAAATTATGACTGACACGCTATTAGATTCTCTACTACCAAAGCTAGATACATATGCTTATGCAGAAGAGCGACGACTGTTTTATGTTGCATTATCCAGGGCTAAAAAAACAGTTTTTATTCAGACTGAGCTTGGCAAAGAGTCGGTATTTATAAAGGAACTTAAGAAAAATAGCTTTGATGTCAGCTTTGGTATGAGTGAGTTATCTCAGTTGTTTTATGATAATGAATTCTGCCCTGAATGTGGGGCGGGAACGCTTTTACCTCGAAATGGACCATATGGCTTATTCTATGTGTGTAGCCTTGGAAAGAACTATTGTGACACAAAGGTGACGTCATGCCCTAAATGTAAACAGGCACCATTGCTTCGTAATGAAAACTATCACTACTGTGCTAACTCTGAATGTGATTTTAAAGTAGAACGTTGTCAGGTTTGTGGGACTGGAAGACTGGTTGTAAGGAAAAATAATACGACAGGTAAAGAGTTTCTAGGTTGTTCAAATTACAAACACAATAAATCGGGTAGTTGTACATATCACCGAGAAATTCATACGGAAAGAAAAATCTCTGAAATATGAGTATAAGATTAATGGGCCGGAGTGACCCGATCTTTTAAGTACCCTCTTAAGCACCCATCCAGAGCGTTAAAGAACGAATTCTGAGAACTTGTCACTGGACATCTGATGACGGGACGATTATTCTTCAGTTTCATTAGTTTAAGAATATAGTTTCAATTGCGATATTCTTAATATTCTAATTTAAAACAATCGGTTAGATGTCAAAGATAGGAGAAGTATATTATGGGATGGTTGTCACTAAATTTATCTGTAGGTACTGATAAAGGTCAGAACAAGAGTAAAGACATTAAAATTGCTCAAGCATTGCTTAATGTTTATTTACGTCGTGAGAAGAAACCGGCACTAAAACTAACCACTAAAATCAATAAAGAAA
>Ga0316206_1001970_pt1 | contig 15450 bp, 20 predicted proteins | sample 6monthpyrite_MG_FD_204942 | JGI IMG/M metagenome (GOLD analysis project Ga0316206, IMG submission 204942) | Microbial mat bacterial communities from mineral coupon in-situ incubated in ocean water Damariscotta River, Maine, United States -... | ecosystem: Environmental > Aquatic > Marine >... | reverse complement strand
TTTCCTCCACGGCCTCAATGAGTTCTTTACGAGAAAATCTTTATGAAATTCTAAAAGATGTTGGCGGGAAATATCAGATTACTTTTGAGTGAGTACTTAGCATTTGGATATAAAAATTATTATAAAAAAGTTTTAGTTAGAAAGACAAACGCATTTTAAAATAATATATAAAAAAGCTAGGATGAGGTGCCTAGGATGAGAAGGATGAGGTGCCGGATGAGGGGATGAGGTGCCAGCAGACTTGTGAATAGAACTTTGACATAAATTTTCTCACCGATCTGCCGGTACCTTATCCCAAATATGTAAAATATTATTTACTTTGCTAAAGAATCCCAATATTGAGCTTTGTGCTTAAGTTTTTCCTTTATAAAATCTAAAAATAATCTTACTTTATATGGTAAATGTTCCTTGTGTGGATAAACCACATAGAGTGCCTTGCTAGGCATTTCCCATTTTCCAAACAATTGAATCAATTGCCTTTTCCTTATGACCTCATCAGCAATAAATGCCGGAAGTCTACCAATGCCTAACCCACATATTAAAGACTCTTTTACAGCTTCACCATTATTGACGATTAGACTACCACTGACATTAACGACTTTTTTTGACCTACCTTTATTAAAAGTCCAAACATTTTTAGGGTGAGAGAGCGAATATAAGATACAGTTATGATTTGTTAAATCAGCTAAAGTCTCTGGTTGCCCAGCAATTTGAAAATATACTTTGCAAGATTTAACTTAACATTCACTTCTGACAATAATTATTTTGTAAAAATTTGATAAGCTTGATGATTTTCTTATCTTCAAGAGAATAGAGAACAAAGTTTCCATCTTTATGCGATTTAACTATACCTTGAAGTTGCATTTTGCTTAAAAACTGAGAGACATGAGGCTGAGAAAGGTTGCAGTAATCTTGAATTTCACCGACCTTTTTGGGGCCAGTTGTTAAATAACAAAGTAAACGAAGCCTTCCAGAGTGTGAGAGCATTTTCATTACGCTGGTGACCATTTCACAATTTTTTTCGTCTTCCAATTTTTTAAAACTATTTTTATCTTCCATAGTAAATAATTATATAATTATTTTGTGATTCAATCAACTAATGATAATCATGCAAGAAAAACCTATCTAATTATCATTAGTTGAGATTATAAATTGAAATATTTCTTTAAATTTTCTTAGCAACAAGAAGCCAAGCACTCCACTCAAAAGTCAATTTTCCGTCAACGAGGAGCGAGTTTGCTTGTGAGAGAATAGAATCCCTGACCTTTTTGCACTTTTTTTCATCGGCTTTATCGAGAGCTGAAACAATAGGAGCCGCTATATCCATCATCATTTCAAGATATTGTTCAGCGGACTCAAAACACATTTCGCCTTGAATTTCTTTTTCTTCGATTGATAAATCGCCAACTTCTTTCATTAAGTTAAGTAATTCGCCTTGTTCTGAAAACCTAAATACCCCCGGTGTTTCCTTTGGTGGAGTTGGAAGTTCTAGCATTTCCTTAACTGTTCCACCAGCGATTGTAAGCCAGTCGTTTTTCTGAGGATGGCCCCATACTGTAAGACACATCATACCATCGGTTTTTAACACTCTTTTAAATTCTTCAATTGCTTGTTTGGGGTCAGGAAAAAACATTATTCCCAAACGGCATGTTATTGCATCATATAAATTATCATTAAAATTTAAGTCAGAAGCATTTGCTATTTCAGCTCTATAATTACTTATTCCCCTTAATTTTGCATGTTCTTGCGCAATCTTAACCATCCCTTCCGATAGATCAACACCAATAATTTTACTATTAGGGTTTTGTTTAGCGTAAGAAAGTGCAGGTTCACCTGTTCCTGTAGCTACGTCGAGAACATTATCTAAGTCAGGGGAAATAACCTTTAGCATTTCATCCCCTAACACTCCCAAGGCATTCATTAGTAAATTATTCCATTTTGACCAGCCGGGAGAAAATTTATTCCAAGATTGTCTTTGTTGTTCTCTAAGTTCCTTAATCGTTGACATTTATACCTCCTAAAGTCTCTAACTGTATGATTACACGAAATAAGCAAATCACAATATAACTATATACATATTTACTTATATGACATATAATAATGCATAACACTTAAATTTTCAACCAAAAATGGAGATAAAATTATGAACTCAAAATCATTAGTAGATACAAATTGGCTTGAGCAAAACCTTAAAAATGATGATATTAGAATATTTGATTGTACGGTACATATAAGTGCTGATTCGAAATCAGGAATTAAATTTAAGAGTGGTATTGATAATTATAAGAAAAAACATATTATTGGTGCTGGTTTTCTTGATGTTCTTATCGAACTATCTGACAAAGACAGCAATTTTGATGTCACTTTACCTTCGCCTGACCAATTTTCAGAGGTGGTTTCTCGTAAAGGAGTTTCTAATAGCTCTACTGTTGTTTTATACAGTACAGAAGGAATTCAATGGGCCACTCGCGTCTGGTGGATGTTTAAAGTATTTGGATTAGATAATGTAAAAATACTCGATGGTGGTGGACAAAAATGGTTTGCCGAAAATCGACCTATTTCTGAATCTCCATCTTATTACCCTGAAGGAGTCTATACTCCAAAATTAAGACAAGAATTACTTGTCAATAAAGATGAAGTTCAAGCAGCGATAGATGATAATGAAATTTGCACAATAAATTCTTTATCTAATCCAATGTATACAGGAAAAAGCCCACTAAATTTTGGTAGAAAAGGACATATTCCAGAAAGTGTTAACTTATGGTTTATGGATTTAATTAATTCTGAAACAAATGAGTTTCTTCCTATTGAAAAAATTAAAGAGAGATTTAATCTTATTGGAGCATTTGATAAACCTAAGTGCATTACTTATTGTGGAAAAGGGCTTGCTGCATCGGCGAATGCTTTCGCCCTTCATTTATTGGGCCATGACCAAGTTGCTTTATATGATGGTTCAATGAATGAATGGGCACTAGACTCGTCACTCCCATTAGTTGAAGGTTGATAAGAAATATTTTTAATAATCAAATGGCATATTTAAGGAAATTAAATGAAAAGCTTTGAAGATAGGCCTAGCAGATTCAACGTTTGCTCTCTATAAGCTTTTTAAAATTGTACTCTGCATCTACAGTGGGATATTTTTTCAATACCGCCTGAGCCTTCTCTGTGAAGAAATAGTAATAAAATTATCCTCATTGAAAACCTCCAATAAAATTGGAGCATTTAGTCAGTAAAATGCCTACATTAAATTAATTTTCTTACTCGTAGCTTTTCAATAACTTCCATTAGGGAAGCTGCTCGTTTAGTCGACCTCCACCATGAGTTATCGGCAAAAGCGATACTAGACCTAGGTTCGGAGAAAACATAGGCCCTTAAACCCAGGGGCGAATAAAAAGGCAGACATGGACCCAAAATTCTGTTCACAGCTCTTAAAAGCTCTTGCCATGCACCCAGTGTCATGCAGTAAGCAAACCGTCTCGCGTGCATGGTACGAAAATTCCAACAAAAATATTTAAAATCGATAGAAAAAAGACCTAACCATAGAAGAAAAGGGAAGACAAAAGTTCTTAGAATCCCCATTTAAGCAAATATCTATATTTCGCGCATCTCATTTTATTTGAATTTGACTAGAGAAATTATGAAATTTTTACAATTGGTCCGGCCCAGTTTCTAGATCGTGTTAGGCTCAATTCAAATAAACCGTTATTAGCTAAGTGAGCACAGCTCGAGGGATTTAAGATGAAAAAAATAATATTAACGTTGGTTTTGTTTATGTCTGAGGTCAATGCTGTTGAGCTTCAAAAAATTTGCGCAGATAAATACAGTTTTACTGAAGAGCACGCTCTTAACGAGTTAAATACAAAATTAGCGGGTGTAGAAAGAGCAGATATTGTTTCTAAGGTTGAATATAAAACCATCATGGTAAATGTTGAAGATGAGTGCGGCATGAATTGCTTAGCTGTTCCCCCGATCAAAAAAAAGAATTACCTTGCCTGTATACATATTGCAAAAGACTAGGATTACGACCTACCTTTAATCCATAAAATAATGAAAATTAATTTTAGCATATCGAAGAGGCCAAAAAACAGATTTTTGACTATATAGATTGATATATTAATGAAAGGCTTAATTCTTCATTAGGATATTTGAGTCCGGTGAATTCTTTTTCAACTGCCAAGAAAAAGTAGAAAAAGGTGAAGGAGAAGAAAATGAAAACAATATTTGCAATGGGAGGCGGTGGCTTTTCGATGGAGCCAGAAAATCCACTACTCGACGAGTTTGCCCTCTCTCTATCAGAAAAAGAAAAACCAAAAATATGCTTTCTTGGCACGGCCAGTGGCGATGCCCAAGAATATATCGAAAGATTCTATGAGGGGTTCAAGAAACACAATTGTACTCCATCTCACCTTTCACTGTTCAAACCTTTTACTGCTGACATCCAAAGCTTTCTTCTCAAACAAGATATCATTTACGTCGGTGGTGGCAACACCAGAAATTTACTCTCCCTTTGGCGTGAATGGGAATTAGACAAAATTCTAAAAGAAGCCTACGAAAATGGCATCGTTCTCTCTGGAATAAGTGCTGGTTCAATCTGCTGGTTTGAACAGGGGGTGACAGACTCAAGCGGTATTGGCCTAGTCCCAAGAGGAAGAGAAAGAAATCACTCCACGCTATCTTGGAGGAAACTCAACTCTCGTTCGCAAAGCTGCCCTTTCTGATCCAGAAGGTATCCATACCGCTCATATGATCTCAATCCAAAAAATCTGTGCAAAAGATTACGGAGAAAATCAGATCAACGCTTGGGGAAAAAGAGAATTTCAGCATGAGAAGCTCGCAACTTGCATTAAAAATGACGATATTTGGGTTGTTGAAAGCAAAGGATTAATCGAAGGGTATGGCCATCTCAAAACCTGGCCGGAGAAAAGTCACGCAGAAGTTTTGGGACTCTATCTCACTCCCAATGTCACTGGAAAGGGACTTGGAAAAACAATCATCAACCTCATCAAAGCAAGAGCAAAAGAATTAGGATTCAATAAGCTGAATCTGTCGTCAACAAAAACTTCAAAATTTTTTTATGAATCAGCTGGATTTCAACAAGTCGGCCCAGACGATTCCTGCCTCATTGGAGGTGTTGAAATCGAGGGACACCCAATGGAGGTTTATCTATGAAAATCTCATCTCTCTCAAGAAGAACAGACCTGATTTTTGCAAAAATCCAGAGTTTCGTCGTCAAGGAATTTGCCAAACCTTAGTTTATGAAACAGCACAAAGGGCCCTTTTTGATTCAGCTAAATACGTCTAAATCGGACCATTGCTGAAGTCCTTCTAATAGTAGAGCAATCACTAGATAATTGACAATATTAATTTTGATAAAAAAATCAATTTTCACCTTGAGTCTAACAGTATGTCATGGCCGACAATTGTCTAAGTCGGTTAAAGTGAAATGGAGGGTTAGAAATGCAAAAGATTAAGAATTTTTCAGAACAGTCAGGTTTTTCTATTCGTATGCTACGTTATTTGGAAGATATGGAAATTCTCACCCCAAGTCGAAGTGAGAAAAACTATCGTGTATATGCTGAAGATCTACTACCCAAGGCACTCAAAATCAAGGAGCTTCAAGACCTTGGATTTCAACTACGAGAAATCAAAAGCCTTGAAAAAATTCCAAACACATGAGGGTGACGACAAATTTAAAAGAACGATGTATTCAATTCCAGCACTTCGAGAAGTTTACGAGGAACACATTGTAAATGAATGTAAGATAGTTTTGGTCTCAACCTCAGACCAAAATTTCTTCTAGGATATGAAAATTCTTGGAAAATTTTTTTTAAGTCTATTAATTTCAAGAAGCTCAATGAGTTTAAAAAAGAAGACACCCTTCAATTGATGGGGCCACATGACCTCGTTATTAGAAGTGATTTTATTTACTCCGATGGTGAGATAGGAGAAATTGTTATCCCCTACACGCCCATCTTTATGCTCACTAAATGACCCTCACTTTCATTAGTTTTTCATCACCCAAAATTTCATGCCATAAAAATTAATAAATACTGAATGGGTAAGATATGCTTAATGACATCATCCCTTCAATATCAAAGCTAGAGTTTCCAGCAGGGGATATAGAATGTAAGTCATATTGTTGGTATTCAACAGCTAAATTTAGATTGTTCTTAAACTGGTGGCCAACAGATAATTTAATATTTTCATCACCTTCATAATAATTATCTCCATCTGTCACGACGTTGGCTTCAAATAAATAAGCAAAAAGTAGTCTAAAATTCATAACAGAATAGCTGATATAAGCTCCAATACTCCTCAAGTCGAAATGTTCACCTTGGTTAATCGTAGAAAATCTGTCCTTAGTATTATAGCTTCCAGTTGAATAATCTAACCCAAGCCCAATTCCCATAAATTTTGCACCTAATCTAGCACCAATAGCGGTGCCACTGAAGTCTCCAATTCCATTTAAGGATGCAGGTCTTGGTATGTAGTCAGTTTCACCTAGAGGTGTTAATTGCAAGTAAGGTTCGATATTGACGTTTATTGCAAATGAAACTGAAGGCAATATGCATAGCAAAAAGGTAAATATTTTCATTATAATCCTATTAGTTAAAGAGTATTTCGCAGATAATAACTCATCACTATTTTACATAAAAGAAAAAAAAGAGCAAGACATAGGAGCAAAAGCAAGTAAGCTGATCGAGTTTATTGAAAAAAAAGAAAAAGAGTGCCGGCCGATCTTATTTTGTTGTTTTGCTAATGATTCCTTGCAAAGACTTTTTCAAGTCATCAAAGCTCTTACCCATGGGTTGAGATTTTCTTTTTGCTAAATAGACGCTTCTTTTAACTTGTGGCAGTGAACTTCTTTTCACAGGATACAAGCGATGCTTTTGTAGCAACGTTTTGTTCTGTAGAGCAATCAAAAATGAGGGGCAAAAGATGGCAGCCTTGCCGAATCTGGCCGTTTCAAGAGCTGTTTCCAGAAGCTCAAACTGAAACTCAATTTTTCGTTCTTGATCAGATGGCCAATTGTCTAATGTTTTCACTCCTGTTGGTGACTCTTGAAAAAGAGTTATTGGGACAGAAAATGGAATTTCAGATATCTTGCAATCCAAAAATTTATTTTTCGTAGCGTGAACGACACACTCAATTTGTCCAACCTTCACGAACTCAAGTTCTGGATGAGGGATAGGAGCATAGGTAATGCCCACATCGGCCAGACCATTAAGAATAGAGTTTTCAAGTTCGTTAGGCACTCTTTCTATCACTTTTACGGTTATTTCTTTGGGGTGCTCTTGAGCAAATTTCGAGCAAAAATAACTCGAAAAGACCTCCCAAGTTGCAATGGTGAAACTATCCTGAGGCTCAAGAGAATCGAGTTCTCGCGATAATTTTAAATAGGCATCAACCAGGTTTTTTGAAAGATGGTAGAATTTTTTCCCGAAATCTGAAGGGACAATATTTCTACCATCCGGAAGAAACAACCTCCCCTCAAGCTCTTGCTCCAAGACCTTAATCGATTTAGATAAGGCCCCTGGTGTTATATGAAGGATTTCGGAAGCTTTCCTGATACTTCCCACCTCAAAAACTGTTCTAAAATATTTCATTCTATTGATTTCCACAGGGAAACATATGTATCAAATTATTCGATTTTGCTCAACAGTTTTTGTGCTATTTTGATAAAAAAAATTAAAGTTTAAAATATCATTTTTAAATTATAGGAGTTTTACAAATGAATACAGTTGCTATGGGAAGTGAACTTCAAGTTACTAAGATGCTGGAACTAAAAAAAACAACTCCTGGCCTCAACGGTAAGAATATTAAAGTTTGGTCTATCAAAAAAGATGAACATATTCGCATCAATCTCGTTGAGTTTGAAGGTAAGCTAGACTTGCACAAACACCCCGATGCCTCTCATAGCCTGATGGTTCTAGAAGGAGAAGTTGTGGCCGAAGTTTCAGGCAAAAAATACACTCTCACAAAGGGTGACTTCCTCTCGATTCCTCAAGGAGCTCCCCATGGATACGAAAGTTTCGCAGAGAAAAGTACATTCGTGAGTATGGACGCACCCTACTATGATCCAAAAAAAACCATCAGGTTGAAAGAAGTCTGATTTTTCTAAATTGGCGGTAGCACGTTATATGTTTGCTAAATAAATTTTCTACTTTTTATGACACCTAAAGGGGCGTCCAGTGCCATCTTTTTCAATATCACAACACGCACGCAGGGTAGATAATAATTTCTTTCTTGAGCGCTGGACTCTACTTTTTAAGGTGGAGTAGCTGATTCCAAGCCTGGCCGCGACTTCCTTTTGTCTTTCTCCGCGTAGATCAATCGCTGTGAGCAGACCTTGGTGTTCTATTGGCAATGCATTTATCATCACCATTAGACAAGCTCCTATTTCATTTTCTACCTCTGCTTCTTCTGCATATAATTCCTCAACATCGTTATAACGGTGATTTTTATTTTTTCGGTAGAAATCGAACAGAGTGTTTTTGCAGATGGTAAAAAACCAAGATTTAAAAGATCTTATGTCCTCGGGAAGTTGTGTTTTAAGTACCTTCACATAGACTTCTTGAGTAAGATCTTGAGCGATTTGACTAGAGGATACCCTGCGTTCAAAATAGCGAAAAATGGTGTTATAAAAGTCTTGTTCAAAAATTTGGTGCATACCATTGCCTCGCTTAAGCACAACATGATTTGTTTGCATTATCTGGACCTGCACAACAAGTGGAACCTTCAATTTTAATATCAGAATCTTCTGCTAAGAAATAAAACTCCCATTCATGGCCATTGGGATCGCTGACCCAAAATTTGTCTTGAAGCGCATAACAACAAATAGATTCTTCTCTCTTTTTGTCAGATAAGAGCCCCTCAATTTTAAACCTATTATACAGTTTCTCCAACTCATTTTTATCGAGCAGCTCAATTCCGATATGGGTATCAGATATCTTATCACTTAGGTGAAAAGATATATTCAAATCCATACCTTGAGGCAAAAATTTTATATAATCCTTTTTCACCTTGACTGGTTCTTGGGCGAAAAGTTTGGTGTAAAAGGCCCTGGTTTCTGCAAGTTTGCTGATGGGTAAATTAATGTGAAATCTCATACTAAATCCTTGTTTCGTTGTTTTAATTACTTAGACGTATGAGCTGGTAAAAAGATGCACAATAGCAGGATTTTGTTGTAAAATGATAAACGGTGGCATTAAAAGAGGCTATTTAGCCAGCCGCTACGTTTTTTATCCCTTGTAAAAACTTTTACCTTTTGTTTACAATAGTAAGGGCATCCCGTGATTTCAAGCTTAAGCATTTCTGACTTTTCACCAAAATAATCGGGAAGGTACGCTATCGCCTCTCCTGCAAGAACTAAATTCTCTATGGTTTTTAAACTTGAAGAAGAGAATAAAATTAAGCGAGGAAATTTATCATCCCTCCATCCATCGTGTGAATCACTTTTATTAATTCTTCCCAGAATATTTTTTTGAGGGATGACAAATGGATACTTTAAGACCTCATCTATGTTAATTCCCCCTCTCCTTGATTTTTTACTTAAAGGATGCTTATTTGAAATATAAGTATTAAAGGTTATTGAGGATATAACTTTTTGATCAAACTCAGATGGTAAATCATATGTTGAAATACCTATATCAACTTCTCCATCTCTAACTTTTGATACTAAGTCGTCCTGAGAAACCACATCAAATTGAAACATAGCATTTTTGTGTACACTATTGATTTCTTTTGAAAGTGAAATTCCGAAAGATGATAAAAGAACCTCACTACCTGCTATTACAACTTTAATCGAATTATCTTGCCCCATAATCTCAGTTTTGATTGCTGATGCAAACCCTAAAAGTTCGTGGCCTTTTCCTTTCAAAAACTTTCCATAATCCGTAAGCACAATATTTCGTCCAACTTTACTGAAAAGCTTAACTTGAAGCTCATGCTCTAGCTTACTAATGGCCTTACTTAGAGAACCAGCGGAGACACCGATCTCCAAAGACGCTCTATGCATATTCTCAGTCTTAGCAACTGCCAAAAAATACCTTATTTCATTCATTTCCATAATCGAAACATACCTTTCCATATCAATTCTTTTTAAAGAACAATTATTAATCTATTTTAGCTTCAGACACAAGGAGAAAAAATGAAAAATTTAAACACCCCATTAAGAATTAATTCGGCACTAACCCTAAAAAATAGAGTAATTGTACCACCAATGGCTTCACAGACGGCAGATACAGGAGGTTTTGTAACAGAAAAAACAATCGAAAACTATAAAAGATTGACGGCGTCAAAGGCCTCTCTTGTCATGGTTGAATATACATTTGTAGATAAATCAGGAAGAAGTGAACCAAACCAATTAGGTGTCGACCGTGACGACCATATAAACGGACTGAAATCACTGTCCGACGAAATTCACTCAAAAGGAGCTATTTCGGCAATTCAATTGACTCATTCAGGGGCAAAAAGTGAAAGAGATATGACAGGGGGCAAATTAATCTCCCCTAGTGGAATTAGAGTTCCAAGCAAGGACAACGATCTAGAGATTCCTGATATTGCGACATTCTCTCAAATAGCAGAGTTAAAAAAGTCTTTTGTCCAAGCGGCCATTAGATCTACCAAAGCTGGATTTCAAATTATTGAACTCCATTCTGCTCACGGTTATGGCCTGAATCAATGGCTTTCACCAATAACAAACAAAAGAAGTGATAAATATGGTGGAAATATTAAAAATCAAATTAGGCTTCTGACAGAAATAATACAAGAAATTAAGCAAGAAATACCCAAGGTTGTACTCTCAGTTCGTATCCCTGGAATGGATCACTTTGCAGGAGGGTTATCACTTCAAGATAGTATCTTTTTATCAAAAAAACTCGAGAGTTTAGGAGTCGCTATCATAAATGTTTCTTCTGGAATGGGAGGATGGAGAAGACCACACGCAAGGAATGGCGAAGGCTATCTAGTCGATGATGCGCAAATTATTGGTCATGAAATTAGCATTCCAGTTATCGGCGTTGGTGGCATCAAAACAGCAAAATACATTAATAAATCTTTACAAGAAAACCGTTTTTCATTAGCGGCAGTCGGTAGAGCAATATTAACAAATCCATCTTGGGGAATTCAAGTTGGGTTAAACTAAAAGGAGTAGAGATGAAAACCATTTTAGCACTTTCTAGGCATAAGAAAAGTTCCAGAAGATGTTTTAATATCATCTCCTGGAACTCTTTTAATTCAGAAAAATTCTCCTGCAAATATTTTTTTTAAATGGTAAGTTCTTGATTCGATTACCTTGCCAGGAAGAGGTTTAGACAGAACATTATTCTCCGGATTTTTCAGTAAAATAATACCGGCCACAATTTTTGCGAGATATTCTTTATCTCCCAAATTGTTAAACGCCCATGGATCTTTAGTCCCCTGCTTCTTCATTGCTTTTATCAGACGACTTTCACCTGTATAATATGCAAGTAAGGCCAATCTCCAATCCTTATCAAAATCTTTGATATTCATCAAATGTGTATAATATGCAATGGCAGCATTTGTTAGCTTATCCACATTGAATCTCTCATCGAGATCTTTATCAACTCTCAAGCCATATATTTGTGCTGTTCGTGGCATGAATTGCCAAATACCTGCGGCCTTCGCGATAGAAACCACAGAATTTTTATATCCAGACTCTATGAATGGAACAGCTAATAGCTCAAGTGGCATCTTGTTCTTATTAAGTTTCTCAATAAGAAGCTTTTTGTACGACTGCATTCGCTGAAAAGACTTCATCATATAAGCTTTTCCTTTTGGATTACCCATAAAATAATTTAGCCATTTCAAAACACTTTCATTTACCTCGATGGGAATTTTTGAGTCTATAGTACTCGCCAATTCTTCGGCATCAGTTAGACTTAAAGTTTTAAGTCCTGTTAAATTTCTTGCGGCAGCTAGCGTTTGCCACGTTACGAACATTGTTAGAGCAATACAGACAAACCTCTTTGGCCAGTCAAGATACCCTTTTTTTGTAATTGTGATCATTTCAATCCTCCTTTTAATTTTGGTTAAGGAGGCCATGGGCCAAGTTCGGTTAAGAACTATTCCGGAACTAATTTTTACGACGTCGATTAGTGTACTTCCATATTCATTTACCGCGTAACCCTTCCTGCTCAATACCTCCTTGTCGCATTTGAGTTCTCAATTTTCGTGAATTCTATTTATCCATAAATGTGTAACTGGGTTTCATAGGTTTCCGGCATTATTTTGCCGAATAAACACATAAATTTCAGATAGATAGACGAACTCCTTACATTCCTACTAAAGTATTATTTACCAAAAAAATGCCTCAAGGAGGAAGGAGAACGCCGTGGATAATAATAGCCAACTTGAAGACGTTAAGCAAATTTTTAAAGGAACACTTTCCAGCACTGATAAAAGACCAAAAGTTCAGTTGTTAGATTTTGTCACCGCTCTGGTATTTTCTTTCACAGGAGATGCAAAATTATTTTCATTAGAAGGTCTCAGGCGAAAGATGATAGGATACCTTGATCAAAATATCCCCAGCAGTTCATTCTGGGATCGTTTAGCGACAAAATCACTCACAAATAACCTTCAAAATATTATTGGCCATTTGATGGGTTCGCTTGAGTTGCCAGCGCATCGAGGCAAGACATTTCTGAAAGCGCTAGGGGTTAATTCGGTTCAATTGATAGACTCTTCTTCGATAAGTTTATGGGATAATCTTAAGAAGCCTTTACCTGGAACGCGCACGACTGCGGGAATTAAATGGCACGCCTGTTTTGACTTATTAACGGGCATGCTGACTTGGTTTGATTTATCAAGCACGTCGAGTAGTGACCGAAAACATTTTCCAAACGTAGAAGATCTAAAAGGAGTATTAATTATTTTCGACCTAGGATATTTTGACTACGCTCTGATGAAAATGATTGATAATGCTAAAGGTTTTTATTTATCCAGAATTAAAACAAATTCAAGCATAATTGTTCTCCTACCTATTCTTGGGATAGGAAAAAAGCGTATAGGAACAATGATTAAAGATATCAAAGTAGGATCAAAGGTTATCGATTTTATGGGGCTTGTTAATTGTAAAGAGATTGGTCAACAAGAGTTAAGAGTCGTTGGCCTTTGGAATCCAGAAACCAAAATTTATCATTGGTACGTTACCAACTTATCTGTCGACGCTGCCATGATCTACCCCCTCTATCGCTTGCGAAGGCAGATTGAGCTTATTTTTAAGTCTTGTAAGTCAAGTCTTAGTATAAATGAAATTCCAACAGGCAATCCTAATATTGTCATGAATTTATTACTTTCTTCAATCATTGCGTACATTGTCTCACTAGCCATAATCGATATCGCTAAAAATAAATTATTACCAAAAGAAGTCGATGCCATCACCGCCCAGAGAATAGCAAAAGTTTATTTTCATTTGAGCTTTGATTTAATTAAATATTTTTTAATAAACTCAAAGTTAAATTTAGTAAAATTGAAAGATAAAATTATTTTATTTGCGCGTGAATTATTTGATCCTAATTTTAAAAAGAGGCCAACCTCTTACCAAGAAGCCTTGAGGTTATGTTGAAAAAGCCGGAAACCTATGAACTGGGTTTATATAAAAAATGGCCCTAAATACTTCCATTATAAAAATCATTTTAGTATCGCCCTGCCTATGATGCTGTAATTCATGAGATAGGGCATGGGTAAAAAGTTTTTTATCTACTAATACATTCTCAGGAAAAAGAGCGAAATATCTTGTTGGTATCCAAAAAGAACACGGCACTTTCAAATCGGGACAAAGGTATAAGTTCAACTTCCCATATCTTTTAATTAAGGTAGAACCCTTAATCATTTTCCTAATAACTAGTGCATCTTTTATTAAGCGAAATGCCCAAATCAAAAGACCTAGGGATATTAGATAGAATAGAGCATCGGACCAATTGAATGATGATGAGGCCTGCGCTATTTTATCTTGGGGAATACTAAAGCGAATGGCCTTTATTTTTTGGTAAGAGGGATGCAGTGCCATCGAAACTTGTTTATTTATAACAGGTGGTAGAGATATATCGACAGGAATAATATTAAGTAAGAGGGGGAATAAGGCCATTAGTCCAAACGCCTTAAAAGTATCATTTTCAAATGAAAATTTACCATTCGTATTAAAAAGAGAACGAAATACACTAAAAATTATATATGTGAAAATAATAATAAAGTTTAGTTCAAGCCACGTTCTCATTTTCTACCCTTTAGAAGATTTTGCAATTCATTCAAATCACTTTCTGAGAGCTTTTCTTCTTCAATTAAGTATTTAACAATAGAGAGCGGCGCACCTCTAAAGACATTATCGACTAACAGATTCACACTTGATTTTTCATATTCTGCTCGGTTAACCATTGGATGATATATATGCCCTCTTCCCTGTTTAGTAGCAGCGACAATACCCTTCTTTTCTAGAATTCTAATTATTGTAGAAACTGAAGTATAAGCAAGATCCCTTTCAGCAGGAAGCTGAAGCATAATTTCCTTAACACTTCCCTTTTCAATTTTCCAAAGAATCATCATTAGTTCTAGCTCAGTTGAAGTGAGCTGAATATCGTTAGCACCCATCCAATTTTCTCCTCAACAAAAATATAACTAAGACTTTAGTTACACTCAACTAAGAACTTAGTTGAGTTAGATGAGAAAGAGAGTACTCAATAATATCAGCAAGTTACTACATTTTATCGGGTTCTTTAAATATATTTTAAAATTCTGATCGACACCATTTTTTGATGGCCCGGGCCGCTAGGCTTCAATTTTTAAATCCAATTTAAGATTGTCATGAAAATGTTTTATGCTCCTTCTTTCACAAGCAGGAGTATGAACAAAGACTCGCTACGCTCGGATTTAAGAATATGTTAACCCGTACTGCCCTAACTTCTTTTTGTTTGGCGATCTGAATATTCCCAGATCGGCCCTGCTATTTTTTGCACGGTCGTGCAGGACTCTCTGCTGTGAAATCATGGGGAAGAAAATTGCCAGCGCTGGCGCGGACAATGGAGCGAGCGCGCACTGGGGGTGAGAAGTTTTCTTGCTCGGCCCATAAATATTACAAGATGATGCTTGATTGTTGATCGCCTGTGGATGATGGATGATATTTCGCTATTTGAAAAAGTAAGGTTTTTTTTATTTTATTTTTGGTCACTGAGTTCAGCGCTAGCGCACTTACAAAGTCTTTTTTACCATTTTTTAGTGTCCCTTTAAAAAATTATCAGTGGCGCCAATTCACAACGCTTGGAAGACGTGGTGCTGAACGCCTCGACCCCTTGTCCATGGTCCTCTTGGAGGTTCTGACATTTTCAAAGTCCCCTGGACTATGCTAAATTTAGCAAAATCATTAAGTGGGAGAAAACCATGAATTTAAAAAACTTAAGCGACGGAACAATTTTAAACAACACCAAAGATCTC
>Ga0316206_1001966_pt1 | contig 15475 bp, 11 predicted proteins | sample 6monthpyrite_MG_FD_204942 | JGI IMG/M metagenome (GOLD analysis project Ga0316206, IMG submission 204942) | Microbial mat bacterial communities from mineral coupon in-situ incubated in ocean water Damariscotta River, Maine, United States -... | ecosystem: Environmental > Aquatic > Marine >... | reverse complement strand
CCCACAAAATGCTGTAACAAATGAATTATTAGCTATTTTATTTCAGGTGCTACGCCAGTGGCATGTTTGTTAGATTGTTTTTTGTTGGGTGTTTTTTGAAAATCGATAGAGTTAAGCGTGTTTATTTATTCTTAATAATTCCGGCTATAGTTGTTTCAATGATGTTGATTTTTCTCTGGTCAAAACATGACGAAGAGAGAGAAATTAGTGAAAGAATTAGTCAGCATATTAAAATTGTTAATATATCAAATAATATAAGTGGTTTTGTTAAATGGGCAGAAGGGCATTTGTTTATGTCTTTGATGTTTAATAACATGCAAGATAGGGATAAATTCTACGAAAAAATAGAAAATCTTAATGTTTATGTTGCTGAACTGCATCATTTTAATTTAAATGTTAATGATAGTCATACAGCTCAACAAATTAAAATATCAATTGATAAGATGATTGAGCAGGGTAATGTTGTTTTAAATTCGTATGACCTGCATAAAAATAAAAAAAATATATTTTCTTCACCTGAGTTTACAAAGCAGTTAAATTTATTTCATTATTTGTCTGATGATATACGCGAATTAGGTGTCGATCTTGTTCGTTCATCATCAAAGTCTATCGAAAAAGATAAGAAGTTAATTGAAAAAGAAATGACTTTGAAAAATAAGTTTTTAATGCTATTTGCTTTTCTGGTTAATTTGTTTCTATTTATTATCTCTTACCAGTATGGAAAGTTGAACTCCAGTCGAGTGCGTACTAATGTTCTGTGTGAATTATCATATAGTGATTCATTAACAGGTGTGGGTAATCGAAGAAAGTTTGATGAGGAATTTGAAAAGCAGTGGAAACTATCTCAGCGAACAGGCATAGAATTTTACCTCCTAATTATAGATATTGATTATTTTAAAAGTTTTAATGATTATTATGGCCATACAGAAGGAGATCGTTGTTTAAAAAAAGTGGCTCATCTATTAAAAAATATGGTGAGTCGTCAAACAGATACAGTATGCCGTTATGGTGGTGAAGAGTTTGCTATTATTATGAGTGAAACAACCAATATAATGGAAGTAGCAGAAAAATGTCGTAAAGGCATAGAAAGGTTAAAGATAGCAAATAACGATTCGAAAGTGTCAAAATATTTAACAGTGTCTGTCGGTGCAGGTGAGGTATTAGGTGATATAGAGCTGAGTTATATTGATGGTGTTAAAAAAGTCGATACCGCTTTATACCTTGCAAAAAGACAGGGGAGAAATCAGACGGTAAGGGTGTAACTCTAATTTCGTTCCCACGCGGGAGCATGGGAACGAGTAAATGTCTAAATGAAATTATGAGCACTGTGTCAAATAATTAAGTCATTAATCAAAATTAAAGGTAGTAGTTGAGCCTGCTGTAACCGTTACATTGCTGGTACCAATAAAGTTAATCACATCATCTGTTTCAATGTCGTCGTCATTAGCCTGACAGGTGAAAGTTATTGTGTATACACCAGCATCCAGAAAGCCGACTGAGTAATTAAAGGTATCTGATAATAAAGCGGTAGACACAGGTTCTGCCTCCAGGCCATCTATATCATCGGGTGTAATGTTTTCACCTGTAAATACGTAAACTGAATTTGACTGTTGTGCAGGGCAACTTACATCATTTATTGTGGTTGCGCCAACAAGGCCAGCTATATGTCCCATGTTTTCATTATCAATAATTCTAAGTGTTGGTTTAAGTTTATAGGCATCAGAGTTGTTTGAAGGTGCAATAACAGATTTGCGAAGATCAAAATCAATAGTAAAACTGATTGCGCCACCGTCCGATATATCAAAACCCTGGTTAATCTTTAAACCAGTCTGGTTACCACTAGGCACGTATAAAGGGTGTTCAGAGCCGTCATCTAACTTAATGTATGACGTATTTGAAGTTTTATCACTAATTACCTTTAAACGCATCCAGTTATAATGACCAACATCTAAAGTTTGGTTAATAAGCAGTGGTTCACTTGCAGGGCCCTGAAGATTGAGTAAATCAATGGTTTTTGTAAGTGGATTTCCATCAGCATCAACAAAATCTATATCATAAGCAGAACCGTTCTCAGGTTTTATGGTTACACCGCTGAATGTAACAACTACCTTAGCAGCGCTATCTACGGGTGCATCAGTGATATTCAGGTTTAAAGTACCACTACCTGTGGAGTCACTACTACAACCTGTTAATGCCAGATATATTGAAGTTATTGAAATAAGAGCCATTTTTGAGGTGTTAATCATTTTTACGACCTGAAATAGTTAGTAATTTTTATGGGCTAGATTCTATCGTTAATGTTTCGAGCTTTCTGTGAACATGGTCAATAATGTACTTAAGTCTGTATTTCAGGATTTTTTCCTGTTAATCAAAAATGCGGAGTAGTGCGTGAATCTGAGTATTAGATTTGCTATGAGAATAATAAAGAGTTAACAGAGGCCTCAGATGTTATGTGATGAATATATAGAATAACTGTTGAGGCGTCCATGCCGTCTGATATTAAATCCACCAGTTAGTTAATAATAATTAGTTAATGGGTTGCGTAATTGTAAATGCACCACGAATATCACCTAATTTAAAACCTCTGGCTTTGTCATCCGGGTAGCTACTATCGAGTTTTGTAACTAATGCAGGGTCTAAATTGTCACCATGGCATGTAAGGCAGGCTTTACCTGTAGGTATCGCTTTCATAAAACGAAATGATTTAACGCCATTCTCATTAACCGTTTCAAAATATGCCATTGGTTTAACTTTTTCACCATTTTGTTTACGTTTTTCAAAATCATGTAATACCTTGCTTTCCCATGCGTCAGGAGCATTACTTGAATTACGCGTTTTTAAGCTGGTTCTGGCAATTTTCCAGCCGTATTTATCAGATAATTCTTTAGCAATAAGAGGGGCTTTTTCTTTGCATACTTCTACTGTTTTAATCGGGCCACCAGACTTCATCGATGACTGTAATTCACCTTTCAACTGCCCCATGAATTCTTTTACAGCTACTTTGCTTTTACCTGCCAGTTCTTTCTGATGATTGTCAGCATAAGCGGGTGAGAGCATGAATGTTATAACAATGAGCAGTAAACGTGTCATTGGGGATCTCCTGAATAATTTGGGTTAGATTGCTATGCCGAATATTAGCGTATTCTGATATTTGATAACTATGATAATTGTCAATCATGCAATATTTTAGAGAGATTGGCTATATCGAGTTTGTAGGTGCTATTGTGCTTTTCAATCAGCTTGTTTCGTTTAAATTCAGCAATAGTACGGCTGGCTGTTTCTGTAGTAATGCTTAACATGGAGCCTATATCTTCACGCGTAAATAATTCGCATTCATCTGCAGTATATTTATCAGCGAGTTTTAGTAACAGGTTGGCCATGCGTTGTCGCGCAGAACCTGTGGACAGTTGTGTAATCCAGCTATCTGCTTCATTAAGTGCAAGATGCCAGCGCTTCAAAAGCTCTTTGTGTAATGTACTGTTCTCTGAGCTTAGCTTATTAACTACCTCAGCGGGCAGGCGGCACACCTCAATATCACGAAGCGCAATTGCATCGTGTTTGTAATGTGGGTCTATGAGTGACTCAAGGCCAATTACATCTGATGAAAAAGCCAGTCTCACAATTCGTTGATTACCATCAGGTAGATACTGGATTAACTTCACAACACCTGAGCGAATGGTATACATAGAATGTGCTTCATCACCTTCATGATACAGGCTTGAGCCGGCGGGCAAGATAAACTGGTTAATAGGTTTGTGAATTTTTTCGAAATCACTTTCATCCAGGCCAGAAAATAAAACGGTATTTCTTAATGCGCAATTCAGGCAATCGGCTTCGCCTTTCCACGCTTCACGCAGGGTAACTGATTTCATTAATTTGCCAGTTTAATATATTAAATAATTCGACAGATTATACTCGATTTTAAGTATTGTTATTAAAGAAATAGAGGCGCAGAGCTGCCTTTATTGTATATATAGTGACTGAAATACAAATTGCTGTATTCAGAATGCTCTAACATGAGTGCCTGTGCAGCTTGCGCTCCTTATATATGCTGCCATATATATTGACTTGCTTTATATCCAAATCATAAGAAAGAAGCGAGACAATAGTTAGTGCGTAAACGGACATTAAGTGTCCTTATGCTGCTGTAGTCAAAAAACGTCATAATGCAATGTTAATTTAATATAGAGCGAAGTATTTACATTCAGCTTATTGTGTTGAAAGCATGATTAGGTTTTGTGACTCAAATTAATTGAGTAATAATAAAAGATGGAAATAGGGACTGTTAATGTATTGAAAAATAGTCTTATTAAGTCTATATATAATATAGGTCTGTCAGGTAATTCATATAAATATACTACTACAGATATTTAAATATTTTTTCAATATAGAGTCAGCGGGTTTTAGTATGAGTGAACGTCATTTCAGATTTATAATGGGAGCGGCGCTCTGGGTAGTATTGATTAGCTCAGCTTATTACGAAACCATGTACCCCTTATTTATATTTGCAGGCTTTCTTCTTTTTGAAGGCATCACCAACCTGCGCCTCACAAGAATTATCAATAAAATTCGTTTTGGAAAAGGTAACATAGATACAGAGAATAGTGACTGTAATGTTAAATGGTTCAATAAAATTGAATCGGAGCGTGTTTTACGATTTATAGTGTCCGCTTTTGTTCTGATTCCATACTATGTAATACCAGATATCATATGGTTTATTCCCTGGTTCGTTGCCAGTATGTTAATTCTGGCAGGTATAACAAATATATGCCCAATGGTCATGTTCCTAAAATGGTCGGGCCTTAGATAATGGATAGCATAGAAAGCGCTTCACAAAATCTGGCAAGCACATGGAATGGTAGTATCGCAATAAAAATTACAGCGGTAACTATATGGGCTATTGTTGTTCTTTCATTTTCTTTCACAGTACCATTTATTTCTACCTTTGAAGAATCAAGTAAAAAAGCCTATACATGGCAGCAACATCAGGTTGTGGAGTTGTTAAAAGATACCAGTAAAGAAGGAGCGTTAAATAAAGAGCAGACAAACAGGCTTGAATCGTTAGTAAATAGTAGTGATATTTTATTCGCTAACATTGTATCTGAATTTGATAATCTTAAATTTGGTGCTAAAAGACTTAATAATTATTCATTGCAGTCAACTGTTTTAATTAATTCAAATAAGTATTATATATATTTAGAGTTCATACCCCTGAAAAGAGCAGCATTATTAGAGCGTGTCAAAGTGGGTAGCTCTATAGTCGCTTTTTCTGTTTTATTTAGTTTGTTTCTCTTCTGGCTTAACAAAAAAATAATTCATAAACCATTTGAATCAATAATAGATTTTACCCAATCAGTTTCAAAAGGTGATACAGACATACGTCTTGATGCAAATAGGGGGGATGAATTCGGCCTTGTTTCAAAATTCCTGAATGAAATGCTGGATACCATCAATGAAAATCAACAAGCGTTGAAGGTTGCAAATGAAGAATTAAAAGAAGAAATACAGCATCGTGATGAGGCCTTAGCTGCGAGCCAGCAAAAAAGTTCATTTCTTGCCAATATGAGTCATGAGATTCGAACGCCATTAACATCAATTATTGGTTATAGTGAGCGTATTCGATTTGATAAAGCTAAAAATCGCGATGAAGAAAAACATATGCTGGATATTGTTCTTCAAAACGGAAATCATCTTTTACATTTGATAAATGATATTCTTGATTTATCCAAAGTTGAAGCTAATATGCTGGAAATTGAAAAGAATGATTTTTCAATTATCAAAGTTGTAGAACATGCACGGCGTCTTCTTAAAGATCGTGCTTTAGAAAAAAACATAGAGCTTGAAATAAATTATAGTTTGCCAATACCTGAAAAAATTCATAATGATGCAATACGAACTAAACAGGTTATTCTAAATCTGGCAAGTAATGCTATTCGGTTTACTGATTACGGAAAAGTTGTTATCAATATATCATATGAGCAGAAAGAAGATATGCTGGTTATTGATATACAGGATTCTGGAATAGGCATGAGTGAAGAAGAGCTTGAAAAACTTTTTAAACCTTTTTCTCAGGCCGATGTTTCAATCTCTCGCAGGTTCGGCGGTACAGGGCTTGGTTTAACTATATCTAAACGACTGATTGAACTTATGCATGGGGATATTACTGTGCAAAGCGTTAAAGGTATAGGTAGCCGTTTTACCTGTAAATTTAAAGCAGGATTTGATTATGCAGAAAATAAATATATTACTGAACTGAATAAGGCAGATTTAGTTTCACCTGAGTATGAGCAGCCTTTGGAAGGTATAAGTTTAAAGGGAAAAATTTTACTGGTTGAAGATACCTATGAAATCAGGGCTTTAGTTAAAGCTTATATTGAAGATTACGGTATACATATTGATACAGCTGAAAATGGAAAGGAAGGTTTAGATTTAGCATTGACAAATAGTTACGACCTGGTATTAATGGATATACAAATGCCTGTCATGAATGGAAAGCAGGCTATTGTTGAATTAAGAAAACAAAATTATTCAAAACCGGTTATTGCATTAACGGCTGATGCGTTGACAGAACACGCGACTGAATTTTCTGATATAGGTTTTACAGAAATATTAACTAAACCAATCATTATTAATGAACTAATATCATGCATTCAACGATACGTTACAGATGTCAGTTTAGAAGGTGATGAGCCAAAATCTACAAATGACAAAACTTTACCTGATAATAATGTGGAGGGAGCAGAAACCAGTAAACAGGAAGACGATCCAGAAAACGATCCAGAAAACGATATATTACATGATCTAAAAATTAAATATTTAAAACAGTTACCTGATTATGTTAATGAATTAAAAAAATCAATTAAGGATAATAACATGCATGATGCCGATGCAGTTTTACACCAGCTTAAAGGGATAAGTGGCAGCCTGGGATATCATGAGTTAACTGATATCGCAGTAGTGATAAGTCAGCTTTTGAAAAACAGGCAGTTTGAAGATGTTGATAATCAAATTAAGTTGATGGAAGAGTATTATTTAAACTGATCCAGTATTTGTGCCACGCGGTTTTTTACAGAAACAATATTAAATGGTTTTGTTAAGTATTCTAATGCGCCATTTGTCAGACAATCTCTAACGCTATTCATATCATCTTTTGCGGTCAGCATTACAACGGGTGTGAGTTGGTTTATCTCCTGCTGTTTAGTGAACTTTAATACTTCAAGGCCACTTGTACCAGGCATCATGATATCAAGTAAAATCAAATCAAATTTTTCGCTAGAAATTAGTTGCATTGCGGCTTTTGGGTCGGCACATGTTTGAACATCATAACCTTCTTTTTCAAGCTGAATTTTGATTATGTCTAGCATGATTTCAGTATCATCTACCGCCAAAATCTTTTTCATTAATCCTCCATTTTTTATTAGTCATACCCGGGTAATATATTAAAGGAGTATAGTATCTCTTAATAATTCTGGGGTTTTAAAGTATCAATTATTTTAAAACCAGTTTCTATTGTGTCAGGTTTTAACAGGGGCTATAAGTGAATAACTTATAACCTCTGTTTATCTAGCATATTGAATGTAATCTGTTGTTACAAAGAGGACCATGCTTCATCTGCTGCAAACCTGTCACCATATCGTTCCTTAAGCTGGCTTAAGCGGGCACTGACTTCACTGACGCCTTGCTCATGAATGTAATGTAATGGGCCGCCTCTAAATGGGGCAAATCCAGTGCCGAATATAATACCGGCATCAATCAGGCCATCACCTTCAACAACCTTTTCTCGTTTACAGGCAGTCGCTTCATTTAGAAAACGCATCACCATCCTGTCCTGAAGTTCCTGCAAGTTACCATAAGTGGCTTTTTTGTCTTTAATGGCTCGCCCCTTGCTCCATTTGTAAAACCCTTCACCTGTTTTTTTACCAAGCTTTCCATTCTCAACCATTACCTGCATCTTTTTAGGTAGATCTAATGTGTCTCCGCCCGATAAAATAACGGCAACAGATTTGCATACATCTAGTCCAACAGTATCTGCTAACTCAATTGGACCCATCGGCATACCAAACTGAAGCGCTGCTTTATCAATCATTTCAGGTGCTATGCCTTCACCAACCATTTCAACTGCTTCCATTAAATAGGGCATAAGTATTCTGTTAACCAGAAAACCGGGAGAGCTTTTAACGGGTAAAGGTAATTTGTCGATTTGTCTGCCAAACGCCAGTGATTTTTTCATGGTTTCATCACTGGTATTTTCACCGCGAACAATTTCTACCAGAGGCATTAAAGCTACCGGGTTAAAAAAGTGTATGCCCACAAGACGATCTGCTTTGTTTAAACAGGTTGCCAGTTCTTCTAATGGAATGCTTGATGTATTCGTAGCAAGAATGGCACCTTCTTTCATCCGCGGTTCTATTTCTTTATATAAAGTTTGTTTTACATCTTTATCTTCGAAGATGGCTTCAATGATTAAATCTGCATGATCTACACCCATGCCACTTGTATCAGGTATTAAACGGTCCATGGCCTCGCGTATAGAACGTTTGTCTTTCTTGAATTTCTTTTTGAACATATCCATTGAGCGTTTCATGGTGCCGGCAAGTGCTTCAGGTTTCTGATCTTGCACGGTAACTTTAAAACCACGTAATGCACACCAGGCAGCTATATCTCCACCCATTACACCACCACCAATGACATGAATATGTGAAGGTTTAAAATCTTTCCTGTTACCCTGAGTCTTTAGCTCTTCCTGTAAGAAGAAAACACGCACTAAATTTCTGGCGGTATCATTTGTTACCAGACTGGCAACAGATTCAATTTCTTTTTCCAGCATACGTCGCGGGTTGTCCATATGGCTTTGCCATAAGTCTATTAATTTGTATGGTGCGGGGTAGTGCTCTTTGCTGGCTTTTTTGGCAACCTGTTTACGCATTTGACTGGCAATAAATGGACGCACCAAACGGTGGTTCATTATTTTATCTTTTAATGGCAGGTCACGAACTGGAGGCCTGTTTATTACAAAATAACGAGCGGCTCTTTTTAATTGACGTTTAGGTACCAGGTCATCAACCAGGCCCATTCTTTTTGCTGCGCGGCCCTGTAATAAACGACCCGTTAACATAGCATTCATCGCGGCCATTGGTCCGGCTTTTTGAATGCTTCTTACGCTACCACCAAAACCCGGATGTATGCCCAGTTTTACTTCAGGCAAGCCCACTCGAGTTGACTTGTTATCACACATAACACGATAAGTGCATGCCAGAGCTAGCTCCATGCCACCACCTAAACAAAAACCATCAATCATGGCCACGGTGGTGCAGGGCAGGCCTTCAATTTTATTCATTACTGAATGTCCGCGCACCAGCATTTCCATAGCTTCTTCTGTGGTGGTGATTTCAGTGAATTCTTTTATATCAGCACCGGCAATAAAACCATTGCTCTTGTCACTTACAAAAACAATGCCTGCGGGTAAAGACTGAACCAGGTCGTTAATAACATCATCGAGTTCATCCAGCACATCAGAGCGTAATATATTGGTGCTGGAATCAGTTACATCCAGATGTAACCAGCAAATGTCTTCATCGTCTTTTTCTACGGTCCAGTTTTTGTATGACATTCTTTTTTCCTGTTGTCTATATTTTTTGTCCATCATTCCTGCCCAAATATTGGGGATGACGGTATTAGTTTGTTATAAAATATTATTTATAATGTAACAGTACAAATAGGTTTAAGTTAAGCGATTACGGTGCTTCAATCATCATTGCACCACCTTGTCCACCACCTATGCAAAGGCTGGCAATACCGCGTTTGCCTTTGTTGTGTTTCAGTGTATTTGCAAGGTGTAAAACAATGCGAGCACCACTGGCACCAACCGGGTGGCCTAAGCTAACACCACCGCCATCAATATTTAATTTGTCATGGGGTATTTCACCAAGTGCTTTGTCCAGTCCCAGATCATTTTTGCAATAGTCTGTATCTTTCCATGCTTCAAGAACACCCAACACCTGTCCGGCAAAAGCTTCATTTATTTCCCAGTTATCGACATCGGTTATAGCCAGTTTATTACGTTTCATAATAGGCGCCATTGCATGTGCAGGGCCGAGTCCCATTTGACTGGGGTCACAACCGGCCCATTCTGAATCAGTAATTTTAGCTAACACAGGTAAGTTATATTTTTTTACCGCATCTGCAGAAGCCAGTAGTAACATGGCAGCGCCATCAGTTACCTGTGCACTATTGCCGGGTGTAACCTTGCCATACTTTCTATCAAAATAAGGTTTCAGTTTGGCCAGATTAGGCATCGAAGAATCACGCCTGATACCGTCATCAAATTCAAAGAAGGCACCCGCGTTATCATAAACCGCTTCGATTTCTTTTAGGTGACCGTTATCAGTTGCAGCGCCAAGTCTTTGATGGCTGGTGACTGAAAACTCATCCATCTGCTCACGGCTAATACCAAATCGATAAGCAATTTCTTCGGTTGTCTGGCCCATTGATAAACCAACTATTGGATCACTTAAACCTCTCACTAAGGCAATAATTGGTTTTAAATGTGCGGGGCGAAGTTTTGTGAAAGCAGCTAATTTACTACTAATATTTCTGGCGCCCATAAACATACTTAACCAGTTAACCATCAGGTCATTATGTAATATAGGTGCACGGCTCATAGCTTCAGTGCCGCCGGCTAAAATTAAATCGGCTTTACCATGCTGTATATTTTGATATGCACAATCTAATGCCTGCATACCTGATGCGCAATTACGTTGCACTGTCCAGGCGGGTACGCTTTCAGGAATGCCTAAACGTAATGCAATTACCCGTGCAATATTGGCTTCATCAGCAGTAGGCATAACGCAGCCGACAATAACTTCATCAAGATCGGCCAGGTCAAAACTGTTTTGTAATAACAGCGGGCGGGCTGCGGCAACCGCAAGGTCAGACGCTAAAAAAGGCCCGGGTTTGCCTTTGGCTTTTAAAAACGGCGTGCGTTTACCATCTACTATATAAACATCACGTTGTTCGTTAGCTTGTTTTGGGCTCATTGAGGTTTCCATCCTTTAGGGCTAAATTCATCTACGCTAATTGCATTAAGAGTTGCTTTATGAGCAGCTAAAATTTTATCTGCTTCTGATTGATCAATAATACTTTGCGACATAGCTTCAGCAACAGCTGATTCATAATTCTGGGATTTTACTAAACCAATACGAATTGCATCACGTAATTTTCTTTCAGCATCTTCAGCTTCAAGCACTACTTTTAATGCATGTTCTAATCGACCCACTGCATCATCTGGTTCATCGGTTATAAATACGCCCCTGGTCAAACGATCTCTGGTTGATGATGGCTCTAATAATAAACGGGCAATTTTATGTCCCTGTTTATCGGTAGCACCACCATAAGGTTTAGTTAAGGGGAAAATGACCAGATTTAATATCTTGCCTACAAACGGAACAGGGAAGTTACGCATAACTGATTTCATCGCTTCCTGAACGTTATACAATGAATCTTCGCAGGCCCATTCTAATAAAGGCAAATCATTTTGTTTGCAACCCTGATCTTCGTAGTGTTTAAGAACCGCTGTTATTAAATACATATTGGATAAAGCATCTGCCAATCGGCCAGATATTTTTTCCTTACGTTTTAATGAACCACCTAATATTAATACGCAGGCATCCGATAATAATGCAAAACACGAACTCATGCGGGTTAGTTGCTGGTAGTAATGTCTTACTTTGCCTTTACCCGGCGCGGTAACAAAACGCGCACCGGTTAAACCTAACCATAGTGAGCGGAAAAAATTGCTAATAATAAATCCGATATGTCCAAACAGGGCGTCATCGAATAAATTTATTGAAGTGTCACGGTCCGGGTGATTCACCGCTTCAACTTCTTTTAAAAGGAATGGGTGTGAGCGTAAAACACCCTGACCAAAAACAATCATGGTGCGGGTTAAAATGTTTGCACCTTCAACGGTTATGCTAATGGGAATTCCCTGATAAGCACGGCCTAAAAAGTTTTTCGGGCCTAAACAAATACCATGTCCGCCATGAATGTCCATTGCGTGATTTACAATAATACGCATGCGTTCTGTCATTTGATATTTAACAATGCCAGAGATAACAGAAGGTACTTCACCCTGGTCTAAACCGGTGAGGGTTAATTCACGTGTGGCGTTCATAATGTAGGTATTACCGGCAATAATTGCCAGTGATTCTTCAACACCTTCAAAATAACCAATAGGAATTTTAAACTGTTTACGAATGCGGGAATAAGCGCCGGTATAACGTGAAATGTATTTACCTGCGCCGGTACTCAAGGCAGGCAAAGAAACGGCACGGCCTTCAGACAGGCAGTTCATTAACATCATCCAGCCTTTACCAACATAATCCTGCTCGCCAATTACCCAGTCCATTGGAATGAAAACATCTTTACCCCGATTGGGGCCATTCATAAACATATGGTTTGATGTGAAATGACGTTTACCAATATCTATGCCTTCTATATCGGTTTTGATCAGGGCGAGAGTAATACCAATATCAACATCTTCACCAATCAAATGATCAGGGTCGTAAAGTTTAAAAGCCAGACCGAGAACAGTGGCTACCGGGCCAAGAGTGATATAACGTTTTTCCCAGTTAAGGCGAATGCCTAATACATTATCTTTGCCATCAAACGTGCCTCGGCAAACTATGCCGGTATCTGCCATTGCTCCGGCATCACTTCCATTTTCAGGGCCGGTTAAACCAAAGCAGGGTATTTCATCACCACTTGATAAACGCGGTAGATAATAATCTTTCTGTTTTTCAGTGCCATAGTGCATTAACAGTTCACCGGGGCCTAAAGAATTTGGCACCATAACCGTTACTGCGGCAGTAATGCTACGCCCGGCAATTTTCATAACAACACTGGAGTGCCCCAGTGCAGAGAACTCTAAACCGCCATAAGATTTTGGAATAATCATCGCAAAAAACTTGTTTTTCTTTAAAAACGTCCATACCGGTTTAGGTAAATCATGATCAACCTGATTAATTTTCCAGTCATCAAGCATGGCGCAGAGCTCTTCTACCGGGCCATCTAAAAATGCCTGTTCTTCCTCACTCAGTTTAGAAGGAGGTAAGTCACGAATTTTCGTGTAATCGGGTTTGCCACTGAATAAATCAACTTCCCACCAGGTTTTTCCCGCATCCAGTGCTTCCTGTTCTGTTTTTGAAATGCTCGGCATTGAGCTGCGCATAAATTCAAGCAGAGGTTCAGAAACATATTTCTGACGAATATGCGGAAGATTAAGGGGGACAACAATGGCCAGGAATAATGCCCATATAATAACCAGCGAAGCCAGACCGGCTATGCCAGAAACGGAGAAAAGAAATAAGACAATACCAAGGGCTGCACTCCATATAACCTGTGGCAATCTTAAGTAGGCGGCTGTTCCTATAGTAACTATAAAAATTAAAAGCCAGGTAAACATGATGTTCTCCTAAATGCATTCCATGTAGCTAAATTATTAATTCGTTTACTGACCTGGTTTACGGTCTACGGGTTACGGTTTCCGTTTTACGAGGTCAGTGTTATATTTTTTATATTAGACGGGGTTGTTTTTTGCTTCTGCAAAATCAAAATTTTCTTCAGCGTCACCGTCTAATTTCTGTTCTACCGATTCTTTAATTATTTTTGGTGCGAGCATGCTTAAATCATGTTCGTCATTTAATACAATACCATCTTTGCCCCAGGGCATTCTCTGATATATGGCCAATTCATCAAAATCCAGAATCGGGTATTTAATAACATCAAAGTAAGGTGAATAATCAAAATCTTTTGGTGTAATAAGCCGTGTATTGCGTTTATACATAATTAACTGCCCATCTTCATTACGATGTAAAACAGGCAAAATTGGGTAATGCACAGATGCAAAAGCTTCAGCCATCATAGTCGAGCAAACCGTGTGAGTAGGTGTGCCTGCATTATGTTCAAATAAACTCGAACGCCAGCGTCTTGGAAGAATAGCATAGGGAAATAAAAAACGGGCTAGATCGAGAATTTGTCGCACATTATAATTAGTGCCTAAACGATTAATGGAGTAAGCAATAACCTTCTGTGAATCATGCCGGGTTATGCTGATTGGGCGACAAATACGTAAATGCTCTTCTTTGTATTTACTAATACTATCAACAATCGTGCCTTCACCTAATTGTGATTCAATAATCAGCTGGTCATCCATTTCACCAGTGTAAAACTTCTGTATATATTCACGCAGAACCGGGTCATCAATATTGTGTAGTCGACCAATATAAATCGCCGAGTGCGTCCAGTTGCTCAAGGTGATAGTTTTAATTATTTCACTAACCGGGGTGCGCCCTTCAACCAGAATGACATCACCAGGACGAATTTCATAACGCAGTCTATCGAAATCTGACATAGGCATATCAGAGCCTTCGTGGTTAGTGCTTAACCATTCAACTATCTTATCCCACAATGAATTTCGTATTTTACTGAAGATATTCAGTGAACTGCGCTCCGTTAAAAAAATTAATTACTCTTATAGACAACACTTATAGCTATGAGTTTAGTCAATAATGGCCCGTTTTACCGAGCATATGCCAGGTTTTGTTGCCTTATATTATGTCTGTGATTGTCATTTTCTGCGCTGATCGGGCTTATTGGTCAGGGTAGGTATCTACCCATTCAGCCAGTTTTTCAAACTCGGTTTTCTGGTTGTAATAATGAGGGGAGAAGCGAATACCACCACCACGGGGAGCACAAACCACACCTTTTGATACCAGGTATTGATACAACAACTGACTGTCAGTGCCCTGTTTACTGAAGGTGAAAATGCCCCCGTGCCGCCTGATGTCTGTAGGGCTAAGTATAGTAATATCAGATAGTTGAGAGAATAACTTAACTAATTGTTGAACGTTCGATAACACCGCTATTTCTATCTTGTGCATGCCTCTTTCTAATAATAGTGAGATGCTGGCCTGCAGGGCATGTGTGGCCATTGTATTTGGGCTGCCACATTCAAATCGGCGTGCATTGCTGGCGGGTTGCCAGTTTTGCATATTCGTAAAATCAGATAAATCATCCACCATATGCCAGCCAAACTGTTGTAATTGAAGCTCTTCAAATCGACTCTGTTTACAGTAGAATAATGCCAGGCCTTCTGGTCCGAGCATCCATTTATGACCATCAGCAATCACAAAGTCAGCATCCATATCCTGAACATCAAATTGTAATGCACCAATTTGTTGAATCGCATCGACACAATAAAGCGCATTGAATGATTTACAGGCCTTGCCTAATAACTGCAAATTCATACGTAAACCAGAAGCATACTGAACCGCGCTAATACTCAATAATCGGGTATTAACATCCATCTGTTCAATAATGGCTTTTTCCGGATACTCTGTACCTGAAATATTGGCGATTCGTAACTCAACCCCCTGAGCACGTAATGCATCCCAGACAATAAAGTTAGATGGGAATT
>Ga0316206_1001961_pt1 | contig 15527 bp, 9 predicted proteins | sample 6monthpyrite_MG_FD_204942 | JGI IMG/M metagenome (GOLD analysis project Ga0316206, IMG submission 204942) | Microbial mat bacterial communities from mineral coupon in-situ incubated in ocean water Damariscotta River, Maine, United States -... | ecosystem: Environmental > Aquatic > Marine >... | reverse complement strand
TCACAAAAAATGCTTTCTCGGTAGAGTTCATTGCTCATCGAGGTTTTCCCGGCTACACGCCCTTTAGTATAAAGCTCGATCCTGGCAAAAAACATGATCTTCGGTCCGGGGATATTATGGAAAACACCATGGCAGCCTTTATCCGCGCTCAAAAATATGGTTTCAATAAAATTGAATTTGATGTCGTCTTAACAAAAGATAAAAAAATTGTCGTCGCCCACGATCAAAACCTTACTAGGGTAACTCGCCATAGCTCAAGAAAAAAAATCATAAATCTAACTTATCAAGAATTACAAAACTATAATCTTCTAGATGGACAAAAAATAATTTTAGCAGAAGAAGTCTTTCGAAGATTTAAGAAGACGATCAAATACGATATTGAAATTAAAACGACAATGGGCGAGAATGCTAAAACGATTCTTATGAACCTCATTAAATTAATCGAAAAATATAAATTAGAAGACTATGTAACCCTCTCTTGTTTTCGACCAAAGATATTAAAATATGTGAAAAAAATTAATCCAAGAATTAAAACTGGTTTTTTGGTCACCAATGATAAATTTTATAAATCCTGGTCATTAATTTTTCTAGCGAGAAATTATGTTGATAGTGTTAGTTTTGAGCATACAATGCTGAATAAGAAGAGAGTTAAAAAATACCAAAAAAAGGGTTATAAAGTCATCGCATGGACGGTAGACAACGAACAACGATTATCTGATCTTATCGATATGGGTGTGGATGGAATTATGACCAATATGATCGCACCCAAATATGCGCCAAGAGACTAAGCTGGATGGGCCTTCTCTTCATTCATCGCGGGAAAGATCAAGGTAATACAGGAATGGCCGTCAACCCTTTTTATTTGAATCTTTCCATTATGCTGTAAGAGTATATTGTTTGCGATGGAAAGACCTAACCCCGTACCTTTTCCCATGGGTTTGGTTGTGAAAAAAGCTTGCAATACTTTTTTCTCTAATTCTTTATCAATGCCCGGTCCAGAGTCAAGCACCATAATCCGAATTTCATCGTTGCGAGAAATTGTTTTAACTTCAATCCATTTTTCTGTTTCATTTTCTATTGCGTCTGAAGCGTTGTTGATTAAGTTGACGAGAACTTGGTAAATTTGGATCTTGCGTGCAAAAAACTCTATTTGATTAACCAAGGGATTAAATTTAAAGGTAATTTTTTTCGTTTTAAATTTTTCAAAAAAAAGATATTGGATATCTACCATCAAACTGGCCAGGTCAACAGTCTCGAATAAATCATCATCAGCTTTTCTGCTATACGTAGCAAGACTTTTAACTATTTTATTGATTTTTATGCAGGTCTCTTCAATTTTAATTGTAGCCTCTTTTAATTTTTCTTCTTGCAAATCGTTATTATCAATATGTCTTTTTAAGTATTGTGAATGCGCCTGAATAACCGTTAGGGGATTATTAATTTCATGGGCGATACTCGCCGCCACCTCACCAAGTTCTGCGAGTTGAGAACTTTTGCACATCATTTCTTGTTGGGAGGTGACGTTTTGTTGCGCTAATAGTAGTTCCGCTTTTGACTTTTTCGCGGACAAACTGTTGCAAAATATTATGATATAACCAAAAATGATCACCGAAATATGGTCAGTGATGACATTGTCGCTCCAATTGTCCAATGTCCAATCAGTCGGTAAAGCTAGACCATTGGGACTGGTATAAATGAAGTTAATGATAAGTACAGCGATGGTCATGATAGTCATCACTCCTGCGGCACGAATATTTACAATAAAACAAGTTATTAAAATACAGGGGAAAAACCAATTCGGAGTACCATTAAAATAATTTTCCTCCAGATATAAAAAAACGACTAGAGAGGTCCATATAGTGTAGGCACAAATATAGGCGAGTACGACCAACTTTATTTTAAAGAGCCTAAACCCCATGATGCAAAAAATTCCCGATGCAAGTAATGCTGAAAAATTGTATAGGAAAATGGTCGGGAAAGAATGATTTAAACCAAACATATACTGTATCAAAAAAATTAAAACAAGGAATTCCGCCGAGATTATAATGCGCGCTCTATATCTTTCATTGCTAGAAAAATTTTGTATATTTTCAGGAGTTATAAACCAGTCGATTAAACCAGAGATAAAATTTTTCTTTATTAGAGCTTTCATCTACCTATATTTTAAACAATGTTTTAATTTTTATATACAACTTAATGGTCGTTAAAGAATAATTTAACATTAAGATAAAAGCATAATAGTCGAAGTTTTTTTATCAGGTAGAGGTGAATGTATTGTGATTATAAAAATTTTTTGGCAAGAGACTAAGCTGGATGGGCCTGCTCTTCATTAATTGCGGGAAAAATCAAGGTAATACAGGAATGGCCGTCAACCCTTTTTATTTGAATCTTTCCATTATGCTGTAAGAGTATATTGTTTGCGATGGAAAGACCTAACCCCGTACCTTTTCCCATGGGTTTGGTTGTGAAAAAAGCTTGCAATACTTTTTTCTCTAATTCTTTATCAATGCCCGGTCCAGAGTCAAGCACCATAATCCGAATTTCATCGTTGCGAGAAATTGTTTTAACTTCAATCCATTTTTCTGTTTCATTTTCTATTGCGTCTGAAGCGTTGTTGATTAAGTTGACGAGAACTTGGTAAATTTGGATCTTGCGTGCAAAAAACTCTATTTGATTAACCAAGGGATTAAATTTAAAGGTAATTTTTTTCGTTTTAAATTTTTCAAAAAAAAGATATTGGATATCTACCATCAAACTGGCCAGGTCAACAGTCTCGAATAAATCATCATCAGCTTTTCTGCTATACGTAGCAAGACTTTTAACTATTTTATTGATTTTTATGCAGGTCTCTTCAATTTTAATTGTAGCCTCTTTTAATTTTTCTTCTTGCAAATCGTTATTATCAATATGTCTTTTTAAGTATTGTGAATGCGCCTGAATAACCGTTAGGGGATTATTAATTTCATGGGCGATACTCGCCGCCACCTCACCAAGTTCTGCGAGTTGAGAACTTTTGCACATCATTTCTTGTTGGGAGGTGACGTTTTGTTGCGCCAATAAGAGTTCAGCTTCGGCCCTTTTAGCTGATAAACTGTAAAAAAATATTGTTATATAGCCAAAAATGATCACTGAAATATGGTCACTGATGATATTGTTGCTCCAAGTTTGCAATGTCCACTCATCTGTTAATACGAGACCATCGGGACTGGTATAAATGAAGTTTATGAGAAGCACAGCAATAGTCATGATGGTCATGACTCCTGCGGCACGAGTATTTATAATGAAACATGTTATTAAAATGCAGGGAAAAAACCAATTCGGAGTGCCATTAAAATAATTTTTTTGTAGATATAAGAAAACGACTAAAGAGATCCATAAAGAGTAGACACTCATATAACTCAATGTGACCAGCTTTATTTTAAAAACCCTAAAGGCCATGATGCAAAATATAGACGAGGCGAGCAGAGCTGAAAAATTGTACATAAAAATAGGAGGGTAATAATGAGTGAAACCAAACATATAATTTATTAAAAAAATGATGCCCAATATTTCCGCCGAGATTATAATGCGCGCTTTATATTTTTCATTTCTAGAAAAGTTTTTTATATTTTCAGGAGTTATAAACCAGTCGATTAAGCCATATATAAAATTGTTCTTCATTAGAGGTTTCATCACCAATATTTTAACCAAAATTTTAGTTTATATAAATAACTTCCCACCCTTTAAAGCATAATTTTACCTTAAGATGAAAGCATCTCGCTCTTACGATTGTTCTATTTTTGAACATTTGGCCTTTCAGTCAGATTTGGCTTGATAAGCGCATTAAAGGTGATCTTTTTGGTCCGGTAAAATGATGCGCCCCTATCACGATAATTCTTATAGGCCTATAATGGGGGAGTGAAAGCGAGATTTCTCACCATTTTGTTTGTTATTGCCTTTTTTCCCTACTTTTTTGTGTGGGGAATAAGTTTTGAAGACGCTGTTTTTCCCGAGCTGGCGACTTCGGCGCGGGCGCTGGCGATGGGCAATGCCTATATTAGTCGGGTGGATGACGCCTCCTCTGTGTTTTATAACCCCGCTGGGTTAGGGACGGTTCGCAAAGGCCATTTTCATATGAGTAATTTTCATATTGAGGCGAATAAGGGCTGGTTGGGAGCGGGCACTGGTGGCAAGGTGAGTGATGCCTTTTCAAATTTTCCTAAGGGGTTTAGCCTCGATGGGACGCGGAAACTCTTAATAGAGAAAACTCCGGGACTGATATCCCATAGTCGTTTTCACGCTTTGCCGAATTTTACCGTTCGTTATTTTAGCGCTGGCTATCTTTTTTCAAAAAAGGGCCGATCGACTTTAACAGCGGATGGGAATACCTTTGAATATGCCGACCGGTTGGACCATGGGCCCTACGCTGCTTTTAATTTTTCCCTACTCGGCGGGGTCATAAAATTTGGTTTATCGGGAATTCTCTTGACTCGCAAGGAGGCCAACGGAACTCACGATGCGAATACCACCATTGATCTTAAAGATTCAGAGTACAATAAGGGGACGGGGATTATTTCCACTGCTGGCTTTAGGTTGACCTTGCCGATTGCTTTATTGCCCACTTTCGCTATCAATAGGCATAATGTTTTTGGTCAAAAATTTTCAGCAGCGGGGGGCAGTGCTGGCGCTCCCGATAAAATAAAAAGTAGCATGGACGCCGGGTTTTCCATTACGCCACAGGTGGGAAATGCCACGCGAATTCATTTGGAAGTTAATTATAAGGATTGGTCCCAGGAGTATACAGGTGTTTCCACCGCTAGAAGGATTACTTTTGGCATGGAAATGGATTTTATGCGGGTGATGTTTGTCAGGTTTGGTTATGGGGATGGTTTTGGCTCAGCAGGGCTGGGGATGAAAACTCAGAAGGTAGAATTTGATTTGACCACCTACGCTGTAGACACCACATCTTCCTCCTTTAGGGGTGCGGAGGATAGAAGATTTGTTCTCTCACTTTCCTCGGGCTTTTGATTTTTGAATAATTTATGCAGTGCGCTTTCTCCTTAGACTTTTCTCTCTTAGTTGGTTAGTATTTCCTTTCTAAATTGATGAATGCGTTAAATTTCACACAAGGAAAACTTATGAAATCAACTTCTGTAAAAGATGCCACTAAATTGTCGTCTGCAATCATAGAAAAAAAAATCAAGTTTGCTAAGAAATACAATTTAACGAAAAAAGATCTCATGGAATTGTTGAGAACGATTTATCTTTCACGCAAAGTGGACGATGCAGAAATTTCCATGAAAAAACAATCGAAGGCGTTTTTTCAAATCTCCGGTGCAGGTCACGAGGGGATTCTCTCCGCCGTTGCGAAAATTTTAAAACCTAAGCACGATTATTTTTTACCTTATTATAGAGACCGAGCGCTTTGTCTAGGGCTGGGGGTAACTCCCTATGAGATGTTATGCCAGGCGAATGGGAATATTGGAGACACCGCTTCCCACGGTCGGCAAATGCCAGCTCATTGGGGCAATGTAAAGCTGAATATAATAAGCAAATCTTCTTGTACCGGAACACAATTTTTACAAGCTTGTGGCGTTGCCGAAGCCGGACTTTATTTACAACAAATATCTAAGGATGGGTACGATACAAAAAATTTACCCTTTAAAAATAATGAAATCGTTTACACTTCATGCGGAGATGGAACGACTTCTCAAGGAGAGTTTTGGGAAGCTATAACCACAGCTTGTGTCAATAAGTTTCCCGTTTTATTTTTGGTGGAAGATAATGGATACGCGATTTCTGTTCCCGTTGAAGTGCAAACTCCTGGAGGTTCAATTTCGCAAGCATTGGATAATTTTCCAGGGCTCAACGTCTTTAAGGTCGATGGGAATTGTCCCATCGAAAGTTATGCCATTGTCAAGGAAGCCGAAGAGTATCTTAGAGCAGGGAAAGGTCCAGTGCTCGTCCATGCCAAGGTAACCCGGCCATACTCTCATTCCTTATCGGACGATCATGCGAGCTACAGAACAAAAGAAGAGCTAGCAGAGGAAGCTGAAATTGATGTTTTCAATTCCTATCCAAAATTATTATTAGAGGCGGGAATTGTTAAAAAAGACGAGTTGAATGAATTCTTCAAAGAAATAGATGGCGAAGTCAAAGAAGCACAACAAAAGGCGATAGAAACTGCCTGGCCAGATCTTGATACCGCCACTAGACATATTTTTTCGGAAGATGTGGATATTAGCTCGCAGCAATTTGCCACGGAAGCGATATTTTCCGGCAAAGAAGATATCCCCATTGCCATCTCTGTCAATCAAGTCTTGAAGTCTGAAATTAAAAGAAACCCGTTGATCCGAGTCTTTGGGGAGGATGTTGCCGATTTTAGTCAACTTGAAAAACTCGATGACCCGAGTCTTAAAGGCAAAGGCGGAGTCTTTAATGTGTCTAAAGGCGTGCAAAGAGTCGGCCTGGACAATCAGGTTTTCAACTCACCATTAGCTGAAGCAAATATTATAGGGCGGGCCATTGGTATGGCGATGCGTGGGTTGAAGCCCGTGGTCGAAATTCAATTTTTTGATTATATCTGGACCGCCTATATGCAACTTAAGAATGAAATGGCGACGACACGTTATAGATCCGGGGGGGATTTTAAGAACCCTATGGTGGTGAGGGTACCCATTGGTGGTTATCTTAGAGGCGGCGCCATTTATCACTCGCAATGTGGCGAATCCTTGTTCACACATATCCCTGGCATTTATGTCGCTTTTCCTTCAAATGCAGCGGACGCTGCGGGGCTTTTACGGACCGCTATTAGGGCCGATGATCCAGTGTTATTTCTAGAGCATAAACATCTCTACTACCAAGGCTATAACCGAACTGCAGACCCAGGAGATGATTATATGATTCCCTTTGGCAAGGCGAATATTGTGAGAGAGGGAAAAGATGCGACGGTTATCTGTTGGGGGGCTTTGGTACAAAAATCAAAGGTTGCCGCAGAGAAATTAGAGCGTCTAGGTTATTCTGTCGAGGTCATCGATGCTAGAACGTTGGTGCCTTTTGATATGGAAACTCTTAAGACCTCACTGGCAAAAACCAATAGGATTCTTATTGCCCATGAAGAAACAAAAACTTCTGGCTATGCCGGCGAAATTGCCGCTCGTATTAATGAAGAGTGCTTTTCATCCCTCGATGCCCCCATTTTAAGAGTGGCGGCAAAAGACTCTCATGTCCCTTATTGCCCGCAGCTTGAGGATGTTATCTTGCCTCAAGTGGAGGATGTGGAAAGAGAATTGCTGAGACTTCTCAAATATTAATTAGCGGCACTGATCGCGATAATAATTGTTAAATAAGGTCATTTTGCATTGGATTCCATTGGTAAAAATGACGCGATAGCCTCTTCTATGAAGGGTAATTTTTTTGATTTTAAATTTTTCTAATTTACGATTTTTTTCACCATTAAAAAGTTTTAGTGAATTCTTAGGTAAATTGAAAAGAGCATTTGAGTGGATGAGCAGGCAGAGAGCAATAAGAAATGACTTTAGCTTATTATTAAATGAAAAAAGCACCACGATGGAAATTGTGATCAAAGGTATTGAGGGAGAGACCCCGCCGAATATCCCAATAAATTGCGAAAAAAAATTGACTAAAAATAAAAAAAATTGCAATGGAATTTTGTAAAGAAAAGTAGGGATAAGAGGTTGTAAAATAATAGCGCCAAAAAAAAACGGAAAACAAAAACTAAAGAGAAGAGTTAGTAGGATACCGAGGAGAGGGGATAATATAAAGAGCGTTTCCTTTTGAAAGTAACAGATTATAAGCTGAGCGATAAAGATAAAATATAAAAAGGAAATTTTAGGAAAGTCTTTCATGCTAAAGATGATCCCTAAAAAGAGAAATGAATAGATAAAGGAAAGTGGCGAGTATTTATAAGTGCCAAAAAAAAAGTCAAAGGTAAACGCTAATAAAAAAATGGTAAAAGAGTCTAATTCTTTTGGAAAAAGATGAAAGGCCTTGAGTAAAATAATTCTTTTTATAGACCAATATCCGGGTAGCATGAAGGCCAAAGTGTAAAGAGTGAAGAAAAAAAGGCAGGGTAGCATAGGTGTTAGTTTTCGCAGCAGAAAAATCACGGGTAGTAGAATAAAGGCAATAGAGCTTAAATGAATCCCCGAGGGAGTAAACAAATGCAGTAAATTTAAATTTTTATGGCCTTTTTTTGTTTTTCTCGAAAGTCCGGATTTATCCCCAAGAGTGTAGGCGATGATCGCTCCGCTTTGTTCAGGGCTGAGAAATTTCGCGAATTCATCTTTTTTATACTGAATAATGCTGAGAGGGGCCGTCAATAAGGGTCTATATTGTGAAGGTTGATTTTGCCAATAAGCGAGTGCCAGAAATGAAATGCTATAAACTATCAGAATCTTTAGTTTGCCAGGAATTTTTGGTAAACGGTAGCTGAGTAATTTCCCTATAGATTTTATACCATTGTCCCATGTTGCTTTGTCTCTCTTGAGATTCATTATATGAAAGTGTGTGATTGTGCTCAGTTCTTTAAGATACTGAAAAATGGCAGCATAATTTTTAATAGGAGGGTAAAAATGCGTTCTAATGGATTATTTAAGGCGTCTATTCAAGAGAGCTTAAAAGCCTATTTTGCAGAAGATGATCTCTCGCGGAATGCTTATTATTTGGCAAGTTTACCCAGCGAGCAAGTGCTCTGCAAACTCTATATAAAATCTGATGTCGTCTTATCTGGCTTGCCTTTTTTCTTTGAAAGCTTTGCTTACCTTTTAGGAAATGGAGAATTCAATTATACAGAGTTTATGAAATTTGAGGGTCAGAGATTTGCTAAAAGTACGCAGGCAATTTTCCAGTTTCAACTTCCTTTTAATATCGCTTTAACAGGTGAAAGAATTGCCTTAAATCTTCTTCAGCATGCCACCAGTATTTCTACCTTCACCGCTCAATTTGTGGAAAAGGCCGAAAAATATAAAATTAAAATATTAGACACTAGAAAAACCACACCTGGACTGCGCGCCTTGGAAAAATATGCCGTTAGGTATGGTGGTGGTTATAACCATCGTTTAGGGCAAACCGATGTTTGGATGGTTAAGGACAATCATAAATATTTTTTTGGAGGAGTTGAAAAGGCCATCGAATTCTTTAAAAAACAGGGTGGTATGTATACCCCCATTGAACTTGAAGTGCATACGCTCAATGAGTTAAAAGAAGCGCTAAATTTGGGTATCAAGCACATTATGCTCGACAATTTTTCACCAGAACTTATTTTAGAGGCCGTTTCACTAAAAAAAGAAGGCATAACCTATGAGGTATCTGGAGGGGTGACGTTGGAAACTTTAGAAAATTATCTTATTCATGGCATAGATGCTATTAGTGTGGGGGCATTGACTTATGGAGCTCCACCGATGGACTTATCCTTTAAATACACGAGAGTATAAACATGAACGCTCAATATTATCAATTTGATGTTATGGTTATTGGCAGTGGCATCGCCGGCCTAGCGTCTGCTATAAAATTAGCGGAAGCGGGCCTCAGTGTTGGGGTTATCACGCGTGAAAGTGATCCGAATATTACCAATACTTTTTTTGCCCAAGGTGGGATTATTTTCTCGAAAAAAGAAGACCCTTCCCTAGTGGCAGATATTGATAAGGCGAGTTCCTATACGTCGAATTTAAAAGCCGCAGAAATTATGTCTAGTAAATCTCACGATATTCTCAAAGAGCTGCTGATTGACAAGGCAAAAACAGACTTTGTGAGAGACCAAGATGGCGAGTTAAAGTATACCAAAGAAGCCGCTCACTCCGAGGCACGCATTCTTTATAAAGGTGATTTCACGGGTAAGGCCATTCAAATCTCTTTATTAAATTATCTAAAAGATGAAGCCCGTTTTCCCAATGTAACATTTCTCACCGCTCATACCGCAATAGATTTATTGACACCTAATCATCAAGGGACGGCGATCCATCATCGTTATGAAGAAAACCGAGTTGTCGGAGCTTATTTATATAATCAAAAAAATAAATTAGTCATTAAGGCGCTGGCAAAAGTCACTATTTTAGCAACGGGAGGTATTGGTGCGCTCTATTTGCACCATTCAAATGCTGAAGGTGCCAGAGGAGATGGCCATGCCATGGCGAAAAGGGCCGGTGCCGTTCTCACCAATATGGAATTTATCCAATTTCATCCCACAACCTTTTATAATGGGTCCGCCCATCGCCGATTTTTAATTAGTGAGGCATTACGCGGAGAAGGTGGCATTTTACGCGATGAAGAGGGTCATGCTTTTATGTCTCAATACCACGAGGATGCCGAGCTGGCGCCACGAGATGTTGTCGCTCGCGCTATAGTGGATCAAATGATTACCAGAATGCATGAATGTGTCTATCTCGATATGACCCATAAAGATCCCTCATGGCTGCAAAGCCGTTTCCCCACAATTTATGAACATTGTTTAGAAAAAAATATTGATATAACCAAAGAACCCATTCCAGTTGTCCCGGCTGCCCATTATACATGCGGTGGAGTAAAAACAGATTTAACAGGAAAGACCACCCTTCCTCATCTCTATGCAGTGGGGGAAGTCGCCTGCACCGGACTTCATGGCGCCAATCGACTTGCTTCGACTTCCTTATTAGAAGGGTTAACATGGGGCTATAGAGCAGCGGAAAATATTATTGAAGAAATAAAAGATATCGATGGATTTTCAATCGACTTCATTCGCGATTGGGAAGTGGGAAGTCAACCCTTTGATCCGGCGCTGCTGCAACAAGACTGGTTGACCTTAAAGCAAACCATGTGGAATTACGTCGGCCTGGCGAGAACATCGAGTCGCCTAGGACGAGCAAATGCCATGTTCAGAGAACTTTACGAAGAAATTCAAAAATTTTATAAAGATTCTATTCTCGATGACGAACTCATTGGCCTGCGAAATGCGGTAGAAGTTGGTGCAGTCGTTTTACAATCATCGCTTAGAAATAAAGAGTCAATTGGCTGTTTTTATCGGCAAAATTAATATTTAAGATGATCTCTCACAACTATTTCGTCGGGAAACAAATTCGTCGTACCAATAATTACTTTTTATCTAAGTCAACCATCCCCACCTCATCAATGTATTTTTTCTCCTTATATTCGTCAAAGGAGTTTACTCTCTCGACCAATTCTTTTAACTTTTTGGTAATGTCTATTAAATCGTTCATACAGGTAGGATCGTCTTTATGATATTTTTTAAGATGACCTTTGACGTCCATTTCTAATATCGTCAGAAGACTATTAAATTCATGGTTGTAAGTGACAATCATTTTGCGAATTGAATCAGTTCGGCTTAACGCAATCAAATTATTATTTAATTCTTTTAATCTGAGCGCAGCATTTATTTTTAAGCAAACAATTTCTGCTGATTCATTTTTTTTAATAAAATTGTCTGCCCCTTTCTCTATACTATTAACAATGAATTTTTTTTCTTCATTTGAGGTGAAAACCAGTAAAGGGGTGTATCTATTTTTTCCCACCCGCCTAATACTTTCACAAACTTCAATTCCTGTCAGCTCGGGCATCTCATAGTCGGTAATAATGCAATCAAATTCTTGTGTCCCGGCCAATTCAAGCCCGACGCGTGGAAAAGAGACTGCGGTTGTGATTGCCCCATGCTTTTGCAGGATAGTTTCTAAGTATTTTAACGATACTTTAGAATCGTCAATTAAAAGGATCTTTTTGTTTTGCATAATTTGAATGCTCCTGTTTCCCTTTATATCCATTTGCTTGCACGAACTCACCATATGGTTCGTAAATATGATATATTGTTTTCACTCTATCGTTAATAAATAATCTCTCATCTTTACTTATTGAGCAATAAGATAATTTTGTTTCTCAATTTGTCGATGAAAAATATTTTCCACTAAAACTTAGTGACTTGGGAGAATTTTTTAAGAGAAGATATATATTCAAGACTAATAACGCCTGTTGCTCTCGTAGCATTGTCAATAATCGTTAGATTGATTGTCTTATTTTTAATCAATTCACCGAGATTGAATTTTACGTTTCCTAAAAAGGGAACCAGGAGGTCTGTTGCCTGTGCTAAAACTGCTAATGGGGATAGTAAATATCTTTGATAGTCGCTCTCTCTCAACGCTATGTAGAGATTTATATTATTAGCGTTCAAACAAGATTCAGCATAAGTACCATCAGCTGCTTTAAACTTTTTTAATTTCATAACAATTAAGAGGGGCAATTATTTTCATTAAATAGTAACTGTTTAGATTTAACTCGTTGATTATAATACAGTCATTCTGGGCCTTTTTCATGTTATAATAGTTCCAAATCATAAGGTATTCCAAGACAGGGAGAACGATGTAATGCCATTACAAGGAGGAGACTGAATCGTTATGAGGGTACTGTCGTGAAAACACTCAAAGGATATCGAGAGGGTAAACAACTTTACGAAACACGCGATGAAATTATCTACCGTACGCATCGGACAGAAAATAATCACCCGGTTATTCTTAAAGTATTGAAAAAAAAATTCCCACAATTAGAAGAAGTTTCTCGACTGCAAAGGGAATTTGAGATCATCCAACGCTTTAAAGGCAAAGGTGTTCTCGATGCAATTTCTTTAGACAAATATCAAAACAGTTATATCTTGGTGATGGATGATTTCTCTGGTGAATTATTGGGCAATCTTATCGATAAAGGTGCCTTAACAATTGAGCATTTTTTCCCCATTGCTCTGCAATTAACCGATATTTTGGGGCATATCCACAACGCCGGAATTGTTCACAATGATATCAATCCCCAGCATATTTTATGGAACCGACAAAGCAACGATATCAGACTGATCGATTGCAATATGGCCTCCCAATTAAGTTTTGAAAATCCTACCATCACCAATCCCAATCTGCTCGAAGGCACATTGGAGTATATGTCGCCGGAGCAAACTGGGCGCATGAATAGGACGGTTGATTATCGCTCTGATTTTTACTCTCTGGGCGCCACCTTCTATAAAATATTAACTGGGCGTACGCCCTTCGAAACCACGGATGTTGTTGAGTTGGTTCATTGCCATATTGCCAAACAACCGGCCGAGTTAACGACCTTCGGCAACCATTTCCCTCCTTTTTTAAACGACATTCTTTTAAAGCTGATGGCAAAAAATGCAGAAGATCGCTATCAAGGTTGTCTCGGGATTAAGGCAGATCTGGTATACTGCCAAAAATTATTGGCAGGGACGGCCTCACTGAAGACTCACAAAATTGGTCAAAGCGATATACCCCAGAGATTTTCTATTTCACAAAAAATTTATGCGCGGGAACAAGAAAGCCGCCTATTGTTGAGTGCTTTTGCAAATGTCGAAAAAGGTGGGAAAGAGCTTGTGTTAGTGACAGGTTATTCGGGCATAGGGAAATCAGTTGTCGTCAAGGAAATTCATAAGTCCATTGTTGAAAAACGGGGATTTTTTATTGCCGGGAAATTTGCTCAATTTAAACGAGATATACCTTATTTGCCGTTAATCCAGGCTTTTCAAAAATTAATTCGACAATTATTGGCCGAGGAAGAAAGTGAAGGTGAAATCTGGAAAGATAAAATTCTGGATAATCTAGAGACCAATGGGAAGATCATTGCTGAAGTTATTCCAGAGATAGAACTTATCATTGGTAAACAGCCAAGTGTTCCAGAGTTGCCACCCGCTGAAACGCAGAGCCGTTTTAATTTAATTTTTCAAAAATTTGTGCGAATTTTTGCAGCTCCAGCGCATCCATTAGTCCTTTTTTTAGATGACTTGCAGTGGGCGGATCTACCAACGCTCAATCTTTTGCAGTTATTAATGAGTGATTCAGAAAATCATCATCTCTTAATTATTGGTGCTTATCGTGACAATGAGGTCGATCGACAGCATCCTCTCACTGCAACTCTTGAAAATATCCAAAAAGAAGGCAGTGTCATCAACACGATAAAAGTAGCCGCCTTAGAACTTCCAGACATTAAGCAATTATTGGTGGATACATTGTATAGCAAATGGGATGATGTCTCTCAATTGGCGTCCCTTTGTATGGAAAAAACGCGGGGTAATCCGTTTTTTCTCAACCAATTTTTATTAGGTTTACACCAAAACTCACTTATTTATTTGCATCGAGAAAGTGGCAAATGGAAATGGGATATTGAAAAGATTCGCCAGGCAGATATTACTGACAATGTTGTTGACTTTATGACAAATAAAATTTGTCGACTCTCAACAAGACTACAGGAAATTCTTCCCTATGCCGCTTGCATTGGTGGTCAATTTGATTTACAAACCATTTCTGCTGTTTGTGATAGATCCATGACAGAAACTGCAAATGAATTGTGGACCGCCTTGCAGAGTGGTCTTATTATTCCTTTAGTTCATTGCTATCAATCCCCTGTGTCTTCAGTAAGTAGTGAAAGAGAGGATAAACAAAAAAGCCCCTTAAGAGGACAAAATTTTCGTTACCGTTTTTTGCACGATCGCGTTTTGCAGGCTGCTTATGAATTATTGACGAAGGAAGCTGCCGAACAAATACATCTGAAACTAGGCAGAATTTTAATGGAAAATTTCTCTGCAAAGCAACAACAAGAAAATCTTTTTGATATTGTTAATCATTGGAATTTAGGTCAGCATCTGATTACCCAAGCTGGGGAAAAAAGGCAATTAGCAGCTCTCAATTTAGCTGCAGGGAAAAAGGCTAAAGTCTCGGCGGCGTTTGATTCTGCCTTTCATTATTTTTCATGTGGCATAAATCAGCTGGATGAACAGTATTGGCAGACCGATTATGCTTTAACCGTCGATTTGTATACGGAAGGTGCTGAGACCGCATACTTGAGCGGAAATTTCTCACAAATGGAAAAATGGAGTGATGTAATACTAGATCGAGCACAAAATCTTCTCGACCAAATTAAAGCCTACGAAATTCGCATCAATGCCTCTGTGGCACAAGGACGATTAAAAGAGGCCATTGATATGGCGCTCTTTACTTTAAAAAAATTAGATGTCCATTTACCTCGCTCTCCCAAGATGTACCACCTTTTTATAGGTTTGCTGCAAACAACTTGGATGATGTCGAGGCATACTTTAAAAAACATTGCAGAGTTACCAGAGGCAACTGACCCAATCGAATTGGCCAAGATGCGCATCCTTGCCAATATTACCGTTGCTGCGTATTTAGCAGAACATTTCTTAATGCCCTTAATTAATTTTGCCATGCTGAAAATAACTATGCGCTTTGGTAATAGTGCTCATTCGCCAATAGCCTTAACTTTTTACTCCGTGATTGTCAGTGGTGTTTTTGGCAATATAAAAAAAGCTGTGGATATTAGTCGATTAGCAGTTTCACTACAAGAAAAACGCGATGATTTAATCGGTAATATTCGCGTAAAATTTGCCTATTATTCGATGATTCGGGCCTTACAATTTGATATTAAGGAAAGTATAGGACCCATACAAGAACTTTTTCAAAAATCTTTAGACGCTGGTGATATAGATTATGCGGGTTATTCAGGGCAAGCTTATTGTCTGTTTGCCT
>Ga0316206_1001960_pt1 | contig 15535 bp, 9 predicted proteins | sample 6monthpyrite_MG_FD_204942 | JGI IMG/M metagenome (GOLD analysis project Ga0316206, IMG submission 204942) | Microbial mat bacterial communities from mineral coupon in-situ incubated in ocean water Damariscotta River, Maine, United States -... | ecosystem: Environmental > Aquatic > Marine >... | reverse complement strand
GGTTTATTTTAAGGATGAATATTTCAGCTAGATTACACGGTTTGTTTTTGAGTGGTAAGAGACTAAGTCCTTACATATTAACATTAATGATATTCGGTTGTGGTGGCGGTGGTAGTTCAACAGGTAATAGCCCTCCATCTTTTACAGCTGCGTCAGTACATGATGCGAGTGAAAATATAACTTTTACAGGCTATCTTGCAACTGCTAATGATCCTGATGGAGATGCGCTAACGTACAGCATTAGCGGTGGCGAAGATCAGAGTATATTTACAATTGCATCTAACAATGGCGCTATCAGTTTTCTAGTTGCTCCTGATTTTGAGGCACCCACAGATGCAAATGCAGACAACAGTTATATCGTTGAGGTTACTGTAAGTGACGGCAGCCTTACTGATGTTATGAGTGTTACGTTTATCGTGCGTAATAATATTGCAGAGATCACTGCCCCTGTATTTACCAGTTTAGCCACACACAATGCCCCGGAAAATTCAGTAGTCACTGGTTATCAGGCCCAGGTATTCGATTCGGATGGAGGGAGTAGTACGTTTAGTTTGTCAGGGGGTGTGGATGTAGCTGCATTTACAATCGATAGTGTGTCGGGCCTGCTGGCTTTTGTAACGACCCCTAATTTTGAGCTACCCACTGACAGCGACGGGAACAACACCTATATCGTTGAAATTACCGCCGATGATGGCACCCATACCGTACCACTGACTCTAACTGTAACGGTAACCAATCTTGCTGGTTTTGATTTTTTTGCAACACAGACTGGAGGTATAAAAACGGTTCAATTCAACTGGTCGGTATATACAGGCGCAACTTTTTACAAGCTATTCGTTAATCCTGATGCTGCATCTGGTTATACTATTTTACAGGACAATATCACAGCAAACACCACGACTATCGATATCCCTGTGCATTTAACAGATTGGGATAATGTGAGTTATATACTAGAAGTGCATGACGGCAGTGGCTTGTTGGCTACATCTGAAGCCGTAGGTATAGCCTCTTTTATGCTAGACAACATCGGCTACTTTAAGGCATCAAACATAGTTAAAGGATTTGGAAATTCACAGGCACTGAGTGGTGATGGAAATACCTTAGTGGTTGGTACATTCGATGAAGCAAGTAATGCCGTTGGTATTAATGGAGACGATACTGATTTTTCTGCCAGTAGAGCCGGTGCTGCCTACGTGTATATTCGTAACGGTAATAACTGGGAACCACAGGCTTATATAAAGGCATCAAATACTCAAGCCGAAGACCGGTTTGGTTATTCGGTCGCCATCAGTAACGATGGCAATACGTTAGCGGTGGCGGCTATATGGGAGGGCAGCAATACTACAGTTATAAATGGAGATGAAACTAACGATTTGGCACTTAAGTCAGGTGCAGTTTATGTGTATATAAGAACGGGTTCAACCTGGATGCAACAGGCTTACATCAAAGCATTTAATGCTGAAGCAAGTGATGAATTTGGTTTATCTATTGCACTAAATGGGGATGGAAGCACGCTCGCGATAGGCGCACATCGTGAAGACAGTGCGGCAATAATAATTGATGGTGATGAAACCGATAATATGGCACAAGATTCCGGTAGTGTATATGTCTATGCACGTAGCGGAGTAACCTGGAGCCATCAAGCCTATATAAAATCTAGCAATACGAGTACCGGTGATTTTCTAGGATACGTTGTCACTTTAAGCAGCACTGGCGATACACTGCTGGCAAGCACTTATAATACTGGAGACGTTTATGTTTTTACACGGTCAGGAACAACCTGGCTGCAACAAGATAATATTACCGCTCCATTTCCATCATCGCTGGAGCGCTTCGGTGCATCTACTTCTGTCAGCGCGAATGGCTCAACTATTGCGATTGGAGCCACTGGCGAATCAAGTATTTCAAGCGGCATCAACGGAGATGAAACTAACGATTCTCTTACCAATTCGGGTGCTGTGTATATTTATGAGTTAAATGTTAATGTGTGGGAAAAGCAAGCATTTATAAAGGCAATGAATCCTGATCAAGGTGACGGGTTTGGAGCCTCAGTTACAATAAGTAGCGATGGAAATATACTGGCAGTCGGTGCGCCTGCAGAGGATAGTTTATCAATTGGCGTAGATGGTAGTGACACCACTAATTTTTTCCCTACATCTGATAGTGGTGCAGTATATACATTCACCCGTAATGCTAACCTGTGGTCATCAAAGTCGTATGTCAAGGCACCCAATGCGGGTTCAGGTGATAGATTTGGAGTAGAGGTTGACCTTAGCGCTGATGGTGGAACACTTGCGGTGTCAGCAACCGGTGAAGATAGCGTAGCTAAAGACGTGGGGGGTGTTCAATCGAATAACAGTTTGTTGGGCTCAGGCGCAGTTTATTTATATTAAATTATAAATTTAAGAAGCGAGCTGCACAGTAGATAAACAAAAAAGGGAAGTAAGGGAAGTAAGGGTTCAGTCATGTCCCGTTTAATAATTAAATACTGTTAAAACCTGTTAATAAAAAATGAAAATACATATTCTCAGATTTACATAATGAGTTTTTAAGACGTGGCAGGTTTAATCCGCACCATAAATGGACGGGTCAATCTGAGCCCACTTAATTCATATTTGCGGCTTCATGTTTTTAATCTTTTAGCTTGTAGAGCAGGAAGTTCCCAGCCTATAAAAATCTTGTGTCTTCGCCATAAATACTGATTGGATACACATCTAAAACTCTTCATTAGCCAGTATAACAATTGCTTTACCTAAGCCATCACAAACTTGCGCCAATTTGTCATAGTTGAGTTTTTCAGCCGTATCTTGTGCCGTGTGATAGTAGGGGTAACGATAAAAGGCGGTGTCTGTGATCATCATCGCCCTATAACGGTTTATCCAGAATGACAAATGATCACTCCAGGCCACGCCGGGAATAAAACTAAACGTTGATACATGCTCCAGTGGAAATTCTGTTGAGCCACGAAAAGCCCTGGCTAGCCTAAGCATAAGTTTACGTGAGCCGTAATTGGAAACCATGCTGATAAAGTTTGCACGGTCTGGGTAAAAAAAGTTAAACAGCGGCGGATAGGACTGGCTGTCGGGTTCATTACTAAAATAGCCCATGGTTTCCAGGGCAACCATCAAGCGAATATTATCACCCCGTTTACGTACGCTCTTAGCATAAATGCGACTGCCCTGGCGTCTGGTAAAAAAGAAAGGCGGCTCTTCGTTTGTAAAAGCAACAAAGCGGATAGTTTTTTCAGTTGATGATGAACGCAGCAAGCGAGACAGCTCTAACAATACAGCAACACCGCTAGCATTGTCATTGGCGCCCGGGCTACCCGCGACTGAATCATAGTGGGCACCGATTAAAATAATTTGTTCCGGGTGACTACTGCCCGGGAGATTAACTTCAAGATTGGCGCATGACACACCTTCTTCCTGATACGCCTGTTTCTCAACCGTGTAACCCTGTTTGTGCCAGACCTGGCTTATGTAATTTTCTGCAGCATGCAAAGCTTGCGGGTGCAGAACATTACGCTCACCAATTTCATCTGCCAGGTGATAAACATGTTTTTGTAACTGTTGTTCTATCGTTTTTAATGACATAAGCGCTTCAGTTGATCATGTTAATTTAATCATTTATCAAAACTAAATATCAAAATAAAATCGCTCCAGTCATTATGCCACATACAACAGCACCGTAAAATAATGACACACACTTCCCCCCAGCACACACAAATGCCATATACCATGAAAATGTTTTACCTTTTTATCGAATATATAAAAAACAATTCCAAAGGTATAAAACAGCCCTCCCGCCAGTAACCACCAGAACCCGGCCATGGTCAATGTCTGTAATAATGGCTGGAGCGCAATTAAACATATCCAGCCCATAACCAGATAAATGATGATGGGCATCACTCTCTTCTTTTGCGGGATGAACTCAATAATCATGCCGATTAATGCCAGCCCCCAAACCACACCGAAGATTGACCAGCCCCATGCACCATTGAGTGTCACCAGGGTGAAGGGTGTATAGGTACCTGCGATTAATAAGTAAATGCTGAGATGATCGAGACGGCGGAATACCTGTTTCGCAGGGCCGCGCAGACTGTGATAAAGCGCAGAAAATAGATAGAGCAGAAACAGAGTGGCGCCATAGATACTGAAACTAACGATTTTCCATGGATCACCTTGTCTCGAGGCAAGCACCACCAGCACAGCGCAACCAGCAACAGCCGCGACAGCGCCCACCAGGTGAGTAATGCTATTAAAGCGTTCGCCTTTGTACATAAAGACAGACTCTCAAAATAAATAGGGAAAATTAATAGTAATCTACATCCAGTGGCAAATGTATTTTCTGATGCAAATCAAACTAGAAAAACCCGGGTCAGAGACAATGCCAGTAAGTTAAGCGCTAAGCATATGATCTTCTTAAAAAAATATGATTGTATGTGTGGACCTCTCCCTTAGAAAAACGGGAATATAGATAGACTGATAATACTGCCGATTATTGAAATAAATTAATAGGGTAGTCGAGGGGGATTTGAATTGACAGTAACGTGCAAAACACTATAGATATAGAAGCAAAAGCCAAATCTCCCCCAGCCCCTCTTTGTTAAAGAGGGGAGCTGAGAACAGAAATATTTTTAATTTATCAGTAAGTTAAGCGCTAAGCTTATGATCTTCTTAAAAAAATATGATTGTCTGTGTAGACCTCCCCCTTAGAAAAAGGGGAATATAGATAGACTGATAATACTGCCGATTATTGAAATAAATTAATAGGGTAGTCAAGGGGGATTTGAATTGACAGTAACGTGCAAAAAACTATAGATATAGAAGCAAAAGCCAAATCTCCCCCAGCCCCTCTTTGTTAAAGAGGGGAGCTGAGAACAGAAATGTTTTTAATTTATCAGTAAGTTAAGCGCTATAAAAACCCGGGTCAGAGACACTGCCAGTAAGTTAAGCTCCAACCCCTTGATTATGTTATTATAAGCGTTATGAAAAACATCAAATTTGAACTAAAAAGAGAAGCATAATGGTAACGACAAGTCTAATTTTAAAATACTTATATATGCATAAATAAAACTATTAATGATAATTCATTTAAAGAAAAACACCGTTTAAGTTGTACTGCATTTCAACGAAATCGCTTACTTAATTTTCCGACCTTATTTCTTTATTTATTGAATCTAAGAAAGCAATCCAACCAAGTAGAACTGGATCAATTTTTTAAAGTTATTAATGATAAAAAAGAGGCTTCACAACACATAACAAAATCAGCGTTTTTCCAAGCTAGAAAACAAATGTCATATAGGCATTTATCGATATAAATAATCAAATAATTGGTGGTTTATATCAGAAGCCAAAAAACTACAAAACATGGAACGGTTTTCGTTTATGTGCAATTGATGGTTCATTTATACGACTACCAAATGAGCCTGATATTGTGGATCACTTTGGTGTTCAAAAAGGCAGATCTGGGCAGACTGATTGCCCCATGGGATTGGCCTCTGTTTTTTATGATGTGATGAATAATATGGCGATTGATTCAGTCATTAAACCCCGATCTGGATCAGAGCATGCATGTGCAGAAGAGCATTTGTGTTATTCAAACAAGAATGATCTTGTGTTATACGATAGAGGTTATAATGCCTTTTGGCTTTATGCACTACATATAAAGAATAAAACAGCTTTTTGCATGCGAGCAAAGGCGAATAAAAACTTACTAGTAAAAGCGTTTGTTAAAAGTAATAAAAAAGAAGACGTGGTTACATTTATACCTAATAAACCGTCAAAGAAAACATGTACAGAAAAAGGCATACCAGTAACACCCATTAAACTTAGACTAGTTCGTGTTGAGCTAAAAAATGAAGTTGAGGTATTGATTACTAACTTAGTTGGTCCAGATAAGGTTGATGTTAAATTATTTAAATCCTTATATAATCTGCGTTGGGGAATTGAAGAAAACTATAAACGTCTAAAGCAGTGGGTGGAAATAGAAAATTTTTCGGGTAAATCCGCCTTGGCTGTACAACAATATTTTTATGCAAAAATAGTCGCATCAAATTTAACATCGTTAATGGCAAATGCATCGCAGAAAATAGTGAAGAAAGAAACGGCAGAGCTAAGGCTTAAATACAGTATTAATTTTGCTCAAGCGTTGTCTAAAATGAAGCACCGCATTGTGCAATTAATTTTAAATTATAAGTGGGGTTTAAGGCCACTTATTGATAGAACAATAAGTTACATTAGTAGAACGATTGAATCGCTAAGGCCAGGAATAACCGCGCCAAGAAAGTTGAAAAACATTAAGAATGATATACATTTTCCGGCATATAAAAGTGCATTATAATGAATGACTTAGAACTTAACTTACTGGCATTGGGGTCTGGCATTGGGGTCAGAGTAAAAATTACTAAGTAATATACGTATTGGGCTTTAAAAAGTTTTAAGCGAGAGGCATTGATATGAGGAACAAGCGTTGAGCTTTCAAGGTTTACAGGCGAAGTATCGGCGACTTTATGTTGAGAGTGCTGCTTGGAAGTTACTAAGAGCAGACAATGCGCCTTATATATTGGCTTTTATTGCAGATCTTTTCTCTGAAGAAAGTGAAATTCCCTACGGGCGAGCTCGGATAATACTTGATGCAGAAATTGAACGAAGTCGTGAATTAGGTATCTGGGCAACAGAAACATCCGCTGCAACCTACCTGAACCAGTGGATCATGAATGGCTGGTTGCGAGAAATGGATGATCTGCTGACCAAGACTGATGCCAGTGAAATTGCTCTGAGATTTTGTAAAGGATTGGATGAAAGAAATTCAGGAACAACGGCTTCGCATTTACGTATTGTTCAAGAGGCAGTGCGTGATTTAGCAGTGGCTATCAGCCCTAATACAGATGAAAGAGTTACCTTGCTTGAAAACAAAAAAGCTGAGATTCAACGTGAAATAGATGCGCTGCAAGCCGGTGTAGTTACTGAGCTTAGTGAGGTTGAGCAGAAGGAGCGGATTCGAGAAATTTATCAGTTAGCTTCTGTTTTGACAGGTGACTTTCGACGTGTAGAAGATGAAATTAGGGTCTTAGATAAGGACCTGCGGGTTCAAATAATCGAAGGTGGTACATCTCGTGGTGATGTGTTGCTATCGGTAATGGAAAAAGAAGCGCTGCTTTCAACTACCGATGCCGGGAGTGCTTTTGAAGGGTTCTTTCAGTTACTTTGCGACCAGAACAGATCTATGGAATTTCGTGAGCAAATACGCAGCATCTTAAGTAGACCAGTGGCACAACAGTTATCTGTAAGCCAGCAGCAGTTCCTTAGTCAGTTGATGCGTGAGCTGAGCCGAGAAAGTGATCGTGTGTTTCGCGTAAGGCGACGTACTGAAGAAGGGCTGAGATCTTACATCGAAAGCGGTGCAGCGACCGAAAACCGGGCCGTTGATCTGTTGATATCGAAATTAGAAAGACAGGCTGTATTAATCCGTGATGAAGGTGTTGACCTAAAAACAGAAACGTCACTAAGCCTACCTGTGGGCCCTATTGAAGTTAAATCACCTGAATCTATCCGTCTGAAAGCTCCCGATGACAAGCTTGATACATCTGGGGTGGAAGAAAAAGCCAATACTCGTGAACCAAGTGCTCACGTGCTCGATTGTTTGGATACAGTTCAAGTAAGAGAGGTTGCTCATCAAACTTTAAATACACTTAAAAAGCTTGGCCCTATGTCAATTGCTGGGCTTGCTGATCAGAACCCACTTAAGTCTGGTCTTGTAGAGTTAGTTGCTTATTTACGAGTGGCAAAAGCCGTTGGCGCAACTGCGTTAGATCAAAAAGAAGATGTTACAGTGGTAGATAAGCAGGGTGTGAAACTGAAGGCGTCCATACCAACCTATCTACTAAGTGCAGACCTGTTTCCAGAAGATATTGATGAACTAGCTCTTTAAGGGCTATTCAAGGTAACCAGCGAGATTAAAACCATGTCAAATGAATATAAAGATGGCGAGCAGAATAGCTTTTTCTCGATGGTTACGGGTAAAGATGATGCTTACGTATCCCATGAAAAAAAGGACCTTGAAGATTCAGAATGCTCAGATGGTTCTTTGCCTACAGAAACTCCAGCTCTTGCAGGCAGTTCTCCTTTAACTGTGGGCTTTCTACTCGCTGAAGGCACCGATATACCCCATGATGCAAGACGTGTATTGGTTCATTTAATGAGGCAAGGAGTCGTTATTTCCTCTCAAAAGCCTAAAATATTTGATTTAGTTTGTCGCTATGAGACATTCGTGCGCAGACATCTATCGGAAGTGTACTTGCAGCTTGTTTTAGATCAGAAGTCTGGGGTGGCATTTGTTGCTACTGCGACTTCTGAGCATATTGATACATCTGAGCCTAATGCCGCTTTTGTGGATAGAGGTGAGGATGAGTTAGTAGAAGACTTTTCATCGCTTATTTCCAAGCGAACGCTTTCTCTCTATGACACATTAATATTGCTTGTGCTGAGAAAGCATTACCAAGATAGAGAGTCTGCCGGAGAACAGAAAATAACAATAGACATAGAGCGATTAGAGTCTTACTTAACACCTTTTCTGCCAATTACTGACCATGCCTCAAAGGATCGAAAAAAGCTGCTGGTCAGAGTGAAAGAGATGGTTAAGAGAAAGATTTTATCGACTATTCGAGGGGCTGAAGATAGGTATGAAATCACGCCCATTATTCGCTATGTTGTCAGTGCTAGTTTTTTAGAGACCATGCTTGCGGAGTATACAGAGTTAGTAGCAGTCCAAATGGCCGAAAGCACCGGCAACATTAACAATTTTCAAAACTTACTCGAAGGAAGAGACCAGGCTGGCTGGGAAAAGGGAGAGCACGAATGACGAGTGATTTACTTGAGACATCTGATAGGCATATTAGCTCTATAACACGAGCTGATTTGTTATCTCAAGGTCAAATTCGACTATCAGAATTGTCGGTGTTCAATTGGGGGTCTTTTCATGGGCTTCATACTGCATCGATTGACCCAGAAGGAACTCTGGTAACGGGTGATAACGGTGCTGGTAAGTCAACATTTATCGATGGTTTGATGGCATTACTTTTACCCGCAGGTAAAGCAACGTTTAATGTTGCTGCGGCCCAAGGCGATCGTTCAGATCGTTCTCTTCTGTCTTACATGCGCGGTAGTTTTGGTTCTGCGCATGATGGTTCTAATACAAGAGTGAAAAGCAAGCGTGAGAAAGGTGTAGTCACAGGGCTGAGGGCGCTTTATCAATGTGAAGATGGTTCCTGCATTACTTTGGCGGCATTATTCTGGACTACTAGCTCGACCAATACGCTCAGTGATGTTAAGCGAGTTTATATTGTCGCCAAACGAAATATGCATTTAAAGGAGATGCTCGAAGCTTTTGGTGAAGGTAATACAAGGCAGTTGAAGCAATGGCTACGTGACGCCCCTACTGTTACTGATTGCGATAGTAATTTCTCTGATTATCAGGAACTCTATAGAAAGCATCTTTACATGGAAAACAAGAATGCACCTGCTTTGTTGTCTCGGGCACTTGGGCTTAAGAAAATTGATGACCTAACAAAACTAATTCGAGAGTTGGTGCTGGAGCCTAGTGGCGTAAAAGAAGATGCTAGAAAAGTTGTTGAAGAGTTTACAGATCTTGTCGCTATTCATAATCAGTTGATTGATGCCAAAGAACAGTTCAGTCACCTAGCTCGCTTACCAGAACTCGCTGAATCGATTACCAAAGCCAAGCAGGCTTTGGACACATTGCAGCTCGAAAAAAACCATTTAGAAACCTATTTTGGTGAAGCTCTTTCAATTTTATGGACAAATAAACTGAATGAAATTAGCGAAGAACTTGAGTCATTAGTAAGAACCATAAGTAGCGCAGAAATCGATGAGCAAGACGCACAAGCCTCGCTTGAGAAAAGGCACGAGGAGTACCTCAATCTGGGTGGCGATAAAATAGAGTCACTAAAAAAAGATATCAAGCACATTCAGGAAAAGCTAAATGATATCATCCAGGCTTCATCGAGTTATCAAAATGACTGTCGCAGCCTAGCGCTTTCTGCAGACCTAACTGAAGAAATATTCTTAACAAATAAGAAGTCTTCAGCTGAAAAAATAGCACGAATTGAAGATGATACTAAACAGAGCCAGGATTATTTTGCTGAGGTTTCCGCTCAGTATGGTGAAGACCAGAAAAAACTGAGAAATATTGAAGACGAGATTCGAGAGATTGAAGCGCGACCTGATTCAAATATAGATGTCCGCTTCCAACAGCTACGAGATGAAATGATTGCCTCGCTGGAATTATCGAGCGATGAGCTTGTTTTTATTGGGGAGTTGTTGGATGTAAAGGATGAAGAAAAATCTTGGCAAGGCGCAATAGAGCGTGCCTTAGGTGGACTTAAAACCACATTGTTAGTTCCTCAAAAAAGTTACTCCATGGTAACCCGCTGGCTTAATGTTAGGCATACCGGTCTACATGTGCGTGCACAGGTCGTTTTGGATAATAAACATTCGGGCTTTGTTCAGTTTAGTGACAAAGGCTATCTTCGGAAGCTGGTGTGGAAAGAGCATCCTTACCGTGATTGGTTGAAGAGCCATCTGAATAAGTTTGACTTGAAGTGTGTTTCTGGAACGGACGAACTTGATGCCACCCCGTTTTCGATGACAAAGGAAGGTCTCGTGCACATGGAACGAGGCCGGTTTGAGAAAAAAGACCAAAAGCGGGTCGATGATCGCAGAAGTTGGAGCTTGGGTTTCTCTAACAAGTCGCGATTGTTGCTTTTAAACTCAGACAAGAAAGAAGCGGTGTTCAACTTGTCAGAACTCAATGCCAAGTTAAAAAAAGCAAGAGAGTCTCTTAACAAAATTGCAGATAAGGCAAAGTTATGGGAAAGGCTTTATTCTTATACATGGGAACAAATTAACGCGCCGTACTGGCAGAAGCGTTTGGATGATGTGAAAGCCGATTTGGTCAAACTAGAGGAATCGGGTGGTAATCTGGAGCTGGCCAAAAGTCGTTGGGAGGCAGCTAAAGCCACCCTAAAAGAAATCCAAAGAAATAAAGAGCAACTTTTGATAGATCAGGGCTCGTTTAAGAATAAGAAAGAGGATGCACGCGAGCAATTAGAAAAATATAAGCAATTAGCTGCATCAGGCATGACGGATGAAGTTAGAACGTTATTAACTCAGCGCATTGGTGAGGTAACACTGGATAATGCGCAGCGACAGGCTGAGTTTGATAAAGAGCTCGATAGTGAATTAGAGAAGGTTCGCTCCTCGATAAGTACAGCTGAGAATATGGCGAATGGCATCATGGGGTCGTTTAGAGGAAAAGATAAATGGCAGCAAATCACTGTAGACTGGCCTACAGGCTTAGAGGGGCTGCAAGATTATCTGGACCATTATTCGTATATAGAAACTGAGGGTTTACCGGAATTAATCGACCAGTTTAAAGAACGACTGAATAAACACGCGACCCAGTCTTTAGCCCGTATCAAAACTAAACTAGAATCCGAAAGAGAAGATATTCTCGAACGAATTAATACGATTAATCAGGTTTTAAGACGTACTGAGTTTAAACAAGGGAGTCATTTAAAGCTCGGTTCGAAACGTGAAAAGTATCCGCATGTACAAGATTTTGAGCGTAAAATAAGAAGCGCACTGAGTCAGGCAACAAGTGAAGACCATGAAAGAAGATTCAACTTGCTAGCAGAGGTTGTTGAGATCTTGGAAAAAGCAAGCGCCCCAGGAACCTCCAGTAACATGGAAAGCTTGAGGCTACTTGACCCAAGATACCAACTGTCATTTTTTGCAGAAGAGATTGATTCTGAAACACTGGACATAAGAGATGTGCTTGAGTCTAGTAGCGGTAAATCTGGTGGAGAAAAAGAATCTTTTGCTGGTACAATTGTAGCGGCGAGTCTTGCCTACGTACTAACGCCCAACGGATATGATAGACCTATTTATTGCACCGTGTTTTTGGATGAAGCCTTTTCAAATACGGCTGAGGCGGTTAGTCGAAGGGTGTTACGGGTGTTTAAAGCATTACATATTCATGTGAATTTGATTACACCGTATAAGAATTTAAACTTGGCTAGAGAGTCTGCCAAATCATTACTCATAGCTGAGCGGAATCCTGAGTTACATGAAAGCCATTTGTGTGAAGTTACTTGGGAGGAAATTGATAGGCGTATGGCAGAGCAAAAGCAATCAGCACTATTAAGTGAATTAAAAGATAATGAAGTTGAGCTAAATGACATCTGAGGCCAAAGAGCGGCCGACCTGGGGGCTATTGCCTGAAGATATTTTAGAGTCTTTAAAATATAAGCAATGGCAGAACACCAGGAAGCTTAAAAGTTTGCTAAAGGAGGATACAATGTTTCCTCTTCAGATTCCTTTGAAGCCTCCAAGAGGAAGTGCTGCTTTAGAGAATATTAATCATTTTCAGAGCTTTATATCTCATTGGAAGATTTTTACAGAAGATAAAAACCGCCATGCTTGTGATGTGATCTGGGAGAGCCGGAATTTTAGATCACTTTCCGAACAGGAAATTCCAATACAACTGAAGATACCAGATGTAGGAGCACTTGCTTGTCTGCTTGGCAAGAGTGAAGAGCGCCAGCTAAGTGAGTGGCAATCCAAAATCACGTACATTTTTGATGCGCTTTCTGCTTTTTATGTGAGAAGTGGCTTTGCAGAACAATGTCAGACTGAAAAGCCCCAAAGTGAGGCCTCTGATAAAGTCAGTAAAGAAAGAATGCTATTTCTGACGCTAATTGATCATCTCGAAAAACTGGATAAATTCGATTACTCAGGCCTGGACTTGTTAGTTAAATTAATTCCACAGTTAAAGCAAGGAATGGGAGAAGGGTGTTATCTGAGGGCATTGCCCGTCACCTATGTTGATACCAAATTTATAGAGAATAACTTACGAATTATTGAATCCATTACAGTAGCACTACTTGATGAAAGCATTGAAGAGGTAGGTCTTATAAGCTGGCTTCATTGCAAAGACAAACCAAAGGATTGGTTGCTGATAAAGCCACTGTGTGAACAAACAAAAGAAGCACTAGGAGGTGTTCCACTACTCCGATTGTCTTCTGATACGCTACTCGAGTTCGAGTTACCTGCTAGAAATATTCTGATTATTGAGAATGAGCAGTCATGTTTGTCGCTGAATAGTGTCCCTGACACGATCGCAATTTCTGGAGGCGGAAAAAACGTTGCCTGGATGAAGGCAGGATGGCTTGTAACTAAGAAGGTTGGCTACTGGGGGGATATTGATTCTGAAGGACTTAGCATATTAAGTGATGCTCGAAGTAAACTAAGTACCATCACACCTTTAATGATGGATGCAGTGACAGTTGAAGCCTATCTAAGCCGGATGGTTCCTGAACCTGATTCTGTATCTAAAGAGCCGATAGCGCTTACCGAAGAAGAATTGGATTTGTTTAATAGGTTGCGATCCGAACAGTTTGTTAATGCAAGATTGGAACAGGAGCGGTTGCCAATGGACTATGTAACGAAAAACATAGCGTCGTGGCTAGGCTGATCACTTACAAATTAATAATTAAAGGAATATTTAGGGCCAGAGCCAATGCCAGTAAGTTAAGCTCTAACCTTTTGATTATGTTATAGTAACTTCAATGAGAACTATACAAATGAAGCAAAAAAGAGAAACATAATGTTACTTACAAGTCTAATTTGAATACACTTATACCCGTATAAATAAAACTATTAACGATCCCGCATTTAAAGAAAAGCATCGTCTTTCAGAAAATGCTTTCACTCGAAACAGATCACTTAACTTCCCCACTTTAATTCATTATCTGCTTAACTTTAGAAAGCACTCAAATCAGGTTGAGCTTGATCAGTTTTTTAAAAATATTGATGAGAAAAAACAAGCTACTCAACATGTAACTAAGTCGGCTCTGTTCCAGGCTAGAAAGCAATTATCTTATTCAGCATTTATTGATCTTAACCGTCAGTTTGTTGATGAATTTTATCAAATCAATAACCGGTATAAAACATGGAAAGGTCACCGTTTATGCGCGGTCGATGGCACGTCTATACGCTTACCTGATGAAAGCGATATTACCGAGCTTTTTGGTATACAAAAAGGGAAGTCAAGTCAGTCGGGGTGCCCCATGGGTATGGCTTCTGTTTTTTACGATTTACTCAATAACATCATCATCGACTCCAGCCTAAATCCTAATAATACCTCTGAGCGTGAATGCGCAGTAAACCATTTGAAACTATCCAATCACAACGACCTAATTATCTATGACCGTGGCTATGCAGGATTTTATTTTTATACACATCATATACAGTATAATCTCTCGTTTTGCATACGTGCAAAAACGAAGAAAGACTTATTTGTAAAAGCGTTTATTGAAAGCAATAAAAAGGAAACGGTTGTGACAATTAAACCCGATAAATATGCAGCTCGGGTATGCAAAGAAAATGGACTGCCCATAGCGCCCGTGACTTTACGCCTGGTGCGGGTTGACTTACCCAATGAAGTCGAAGTGCTAATTACCAATTTAATGGATAAAACGAAATATGATGTCAGTGTTTTTAAGTCGCTTTATCATGCGCGCTGGAGCATAGAAGAAAACTATAAACGACTAAAGCAATGGGCAGAAATTGAAAATTTTTCAGGCAAGTCTACGTTGTCTGTTAAGCAAGATTTTTATGCAAAAATTGTTGCCACAAATTTAACCGCATTATTAGTGCTGGTGACTCAAAAAAAGGTGGTTAAAAAATCGAGTGATTATAAATTGGATTATAAAGTCAACTTTGCACAGGCATTATCTAAAGATGAAGCATCGTTTAGTTCTCATGCTGCGTAATAGCGAGGATGGAATCAAAGAAATTATCCAGCAAACTGTACTCTATATAAGTCAGACGGTTGAAGCCGTTAGGATTGGAAGATCAGCACCAAGGAGGTTAAAAAACATTAAAAATGACATACATTTCCCTGCATACAAAAGTGCTTTATAATGAACAACTTAGCTCTTAACTTACTGGCATTGGTTCTGACCCCATTTATCCTGACCCCATTTATCTTATGAAAAATAAACTGCCCCAGAATACCACCCAGAAAACGGCCCCAACCGTGTTGACGCTAGATGACCTCGCAAAGCTAGCAAACTACTCGCTCATGGATACACTCAAATGTGATCCTGATGCGCAAGCAAATGGTGTTGACCACGCACCACGACAAGTCTTCTCGGGTCACTATGTCCCCGTTAATCCCACGCCAATCAAAGATCCCGAGTACGTCGCGCACAGCAAAAACTTTTTCCACGAACTTGGTTTTGCCGACAGCATGGCAGAGTCAGCCGATTTCGTGCGACTCTTCAGCGGCAATCTCTCACACGTTCCGGAGCCGATGCGCCAGGTTGGTTGGGCCAGTGGCTACGCACTTTCCATCTTCGGCACCGAATACACCCAACAGTGCCCGTTCCAAACCGGTAACGGATATGGCGACGGTCGCGCAGTTTCCATACTTGAGGCTGTCATCAAAGGTC
>Ga0316206_1001959_pt1 | contig 15536 bp, 20 predicted proteins | sample 6monthpyrite_MG_FD_204942 | JGI IMG/M metagenome (GOLD analysis project Ga0316206, IMG submission 204942) | Microbial mat bacterial communities from mineral coupon in-situ incubated in ocean water Damariscotta River, Maine, United States -... | ecosystem: Environmental > Aquatic > Marine >... | reverse complement strand
TGGCATAACGATTGATTGGCATAACGATTGATTGGCATAACGATTGATTGGCATAACGATTGATTGGCATAACGATTGATTGGCATAACGATTGATTGGCATAACGATTGATTGGCATAACGATTGATTGGCATAACGATTGAGTTGAGTTGCGTATTTATTTTGGGTTTTTTTTGTGCGGTTTTGCACAAAAAAAACCCAAAATAAATATGTCAACTCGAACGATTTGTTATAACTTACTTTCAAAATAACCCGAATCTACTAATTTTTGTGTTTCAGAATCTCCAGAAACTATAGCGGCCCAACCTTCGGTGATTCTATTTCTTAATAGTGACAATTCTTTGTGTTCATCTGAGTAGTAATATTTATGCGCTGCATCAAAATCAATAAACTTCAAAATTACCATATGAGACATAGTACTGCCTTCCAACGCTTTAATGGGGCTTCCTACTTTAACTTCAGCCCCATACTGTTCATTTAGGGGTAATGATTTTTTAGTTAACTCATCAATTTCAGCACGGTTAGTGATTTTATAGTGATACATTACGTATGCTGACACGACAACCTCTGGTAAATATTTATTTAGTTATAACAGTTGTATTAACGAGACCCCATGTCTCGTTATTCCTTTTTATGCGAGTCATTTTATTATTTCTAACATTTTATTAAAACCGTCTAAAAGTTCATTTTTACGTTTATTTAGCCATTTACAATCATTACTGTAGTCATAGGAGTTGAATTTCCCGTTGTATTCCGCCTTACTGCGATTATAGAAATCCAAAGTATTAATGGACATATGTTGTATATTTTTTTCCATTTTCTTAAAAGAGTCTATAGCAATAATTTCGACCTCTGTCGATCCACACTCATTAAACGAGTTACTTGTTAGTGCTATTAATTTAATGTTAGCTTTCATAAACGAGGCACTTGATGAAATAATTAACTTACTTTCAGATTTTCTTTCTTCTAATAAGTACTGAAGTCTTTTCATGTCTTCATCAGAAAACCTCTTGCCCAACTTTCTTAACTCATCTTCTTTTTTATATAGCTGCTTTATTTCTTTTTGTCTTGGGATTCCTTTGTATACCATTTCAAGTCTTTTTGTAAATTCAACCCTTGCTGCATCACGATCTTTGCCGAGTTTATCAAAAGATAACTCTAACTCCGTTTTACCTGTGTTTCCACAAGAAACGACTAGGAGTATCACAAATATAATTAATAAATTTTTTATCATTAGTAATTTTTACGCATAACAGTTGCATTAACGAGACCCTGTCTCGTTATTCCTTTTTATGCGTTAATTCCAAGTATATTCCTAAATTCATTTTCTAGATTTGTTTTTAATTCTTGGATTTCATTATTATGTAAATTTCGAGCACGCTCCCAGAATTCATGCCTTTCTTGAAGCAAACCTCGATCGTGCCTATATTGAACTCCCTGCGGGTCAACTGGAAGTGTAGTTATATCAATAAATACACCTCTTGCAGCGTTAATTATTTTTTCAATAATTTCACATAGATCTTCTTCAAAGAAAATTCTTCTCGGTAAAAAGTACTCTCTAAAATCATTGAATTCATCTGATAATTTTGTGATTTTTTCTTCACGGGTCGGTTCACCTACTTGTTGAAACTGGCGTAGAGTGGAGTGAAGAGTGTCGTCAAGTTTTACTAGTTTTTCATACAGTTTTTTAACTATATCTGCTCGTTCGGAGTGTAAATGTTGAAACTTTATAGTGTGCTCGCTAGCTATACGTTCCAGGTTTTTCTTATATGATTCAATGCGCCCTTGTAGAAATGCTTCAATAGCCTTTTTGCCGAGATAACCAATTGTCAATGATATAGCTGTTGCACCACCTAGGAACTGTATTATTTCTTGCCATGGCATATGTTTAATTCCTTTTACGCATAACAGTTGTATTAACGAGACCCCATGTCTTGTTATTCCTTTATAGCAAGATCTTGATATTCTCTAAATAGTACCATTAGAACAATAACATAGCGACTTTTAGCCCGTTTACTCTTCTGTGTAAACCGTGCCAGGTTGAATAAGCCAATGTCCGTTTAGACATTTGATTAAAATCTAAGCATAGGGCAGCTTTGGAAAGCAGTCAGTTATTGAGCATAATAATCGATAAAGAACCCTAATTATGAAAATGGGTTAACTCGTTTGGGTCATTGTGGTACGCTTGAGTTTAAACTTCTACACACTATTGCCTTACTTAGCTTCTGTAGAATCCTAGTCTTTCTTAGACTTTTTGTCTTTCTTAGACTTTTTGTCATTTTTAGACTTTTTGTCTTTCTTGTCTGACTTGGACTTTTTGTCTTTTTTGTCTGACTTGGACTTCTTGTCTTTTTTGTCTGACTTGGACTTTTTGTCTTTGTTATCTGACTTAGATTTATTGTCTTTCTTGTTAGAACTTTTACCTTTAGTTCGGCAATATCCCTTCGTTTTAGAACCGTCTTGCTTGCTGTATCCTTTTACCCAGGTACAGCCTGATGTACATTGTGATTGACTTGCGCCTTTACAGGACGAATCTGCGAGAGTAACACCACTCACAGCCATAAAACCGATAAGCATAACTGCCATTAATATTTTTTTCATGTCCCCTCCTAAGGGTACGATTTAGAATGTGATTATTTACATCAATAGTAATAAATAATACAACCTGCACTCGTTATAGTCTTATAAATAGTAGGATTAAACCATATATACAAAGAAACGAGTGGGTTAACCACCCACCCGTTCATTACAATAGTCAAATCAGTTTACTTTTGAACTCGTAATTCAACACGACGATTCGCAGCACGGCCATACGACGTGCTGTTATCGGCTATAGCAACAGACGAACCATATCCTTTCGCAGACAAATTACCCGCATCTACACCTTTATTAACCAGGTATTTACGTACCGCATTGGCTCGAGCAGCTGATAAAGACTGATTGTAGGTAGCTGCGCCTTGAGAATCGGTATGTCCAGCAACTTCAATTTTTATATCACCACGTTGCATTAAGGTAACTGCAGCGGCATCAAGAATTGGAGTTGATGCTGAGGTAATTCTTGCCGAGTTTGTTTCGAAGTTTACACCACGAAGAATAATGACTTCACAACCTGAAGAATCAACACTTGCATTCTTAACTGAGTTGGGGCATTTATCTTTTGAATCAATCACGCCATCTGCATCACTATCTTTTACAACAGCTTTAGCTTTGGGCTTAGCAACAACAGCGACTGCGGCTACTGCGGCAACAGCAACAGGTTTACTAGCTTTACCACCGAATGGAACTTTAACTGTCAAACCAACAATCCAGTCACCAAATCGACTTTCACCAGCGACACTATTGTCATCGTTATCAAGTCTATAACGGATGTCACCACGTAAGGCGATACCACTATTCGTTACACGTTTTTCCATACCGAAACCAACGTTTAGTGCCAGGTTAGTATTGCTGGTTGAGCCGACATCTGTTTGTAAAAGACCGGCACCCATTATTAAATAGGGTTTAAAATTAGCGTTACGATTTAAGAAATAAAGACCATCAACGATTAATCCTTTTTGGTCATAGTTATTACCACCATTTGAAAAATCCAGTTTATCCATAACAAGACTGGCTTCAATATCCCATTTTTTACTTAATTGTTTACCAAGGCCCAGTCTAAAGCCTAAATCATCATCAGCATTACGCGCACCATCAGCAATAACATAGTTCACACCCGGTGCGATATACCAGTTATTTTCCGCATAGGCTGCCAATGGCGAAATAACAAGAGCCGTGGTTAAAGCGGTCATTAAATGTATTTTATTTTTAGTCATTATATTTTTCCTAATTGTTATTAATATTCATAGTTACTGTGAACTTTACGCAAACTATCAATTTCGATTTTGTTGAAATCATGTTCATCCATGATGGATTTTTACGATTAACTATTTAGCACTTGCCAATTACTACTTATTTATAATCAAACTATATTTTGTGAAGTCCGGGTTATTCTATTCCACTTATCACCCTGGCGGCATCCGAGAATGTAAACAAAGTGTTAAACATCCATTAACTCAGAAGGATCCAGTACTATTCATGCAGTTTTATTGGAAATACAAATGATTAACCATTGTCATAACCATTTATTATTGTTTTAATCCGATGATGCAAAGTACTTTTTAACAATAATGGATCGAATAGATACTTATAATGAATCATAATGTCTGAACAACATCACCATCACGTCGAAGACCTCGGCGATAAGCGCTTAGGTCTGGCAATTGCGATTAATATGCTGCTAACAGTGGCACAAGTCGTGGGTGGAATTATCTCTGGTAGTTTGTCTTTAATTGCCGATGCATTACATAATTTTAGCGATGCAGCCTCGTTGTTAATTGCGTTGGTTGCACGAAAAATTGGCCGCCAACCTCCCGACCTTATTCGTACTTTTGGCTATAAACGGGCCGAAGTGATAGCCACACTAATCAACCTGGTTAGCTTGGTATTGGTCGGTTTCTATTTAATTTATGAAGCACTCTGGCGAGTGTTTGAGCCACAAGTCATTGAAGGCTGGACTGTTATAATCGTTGCGGCGATAGCACTCGTTATTGATGTTGCAACTGCAATAATTACCTTTAGCATGTCAAAAAACAGCATGAACATCCGTGCAGCCTTTTTGCATAACGTCTCGGATGCGCTCGCGTCAGTCGGTGTCATCATTGCCGGTACACTCATCCTGCTTTATGAATGGTACTGGAGTGACACGCTGCTAACACTGTTCATCGCCGGATATGTTCTTTATCAGGCTGCAACGATGTTACCCAAAACGATCCATATACTAATGCAAGGCACACCGGAAGATATCTCCATAGATGAAGTGATTACCTGTATGCAAGGTGTGCCGGGTGTTTTGAATGTACATCATGTACACATCTGGCAACTGGACGAGCATCAAAATGCGTTGGAAGCCCATGTTCAGCTTTTGGATTACCAACATATTGAACATATTAAACCAGCGCTTAAAGGTGAACTGTTACAAAGGTTTGGCATCAGCCACTCTACACTTGAGTTTGAACAATCTATCTGTAGTGATAACGTATCTTCAGTAGATAGCAAAAAAAGTGAACTGTGAAATAATGTAGAGCACTCAGCCTATCCTCTTTTTTCCTCTACATCTACAACTCTAAATCGAGTGACTCTATAGAAATTAAAAAAAACAAGTTTATGTGATTCAACCACCACATCCTTGCCATAAGATTTCCCAAACTCTTTAAGCATTGCCAGTAAGTCATCATGCCAAAAACTGGCCAAAAAAGGTTCCAGCCGCATTAAAACAGCTCTAGTCGGGTAAAAACGGTAAAGTAAATGATTTACTGGCATAGGCGCGTATTCGGTACACAGTAATGTGCCATTCAAAGATAAAACCCGCATACATTCAGCCAGTACATTGCGTCTCGCAGCAAGTGGCATTTCATGTAAAAGAAAGAAAAGTACAATGGTTGAAAATGAATTGTCCTTATAAGCCAGATGTTCGGCATTCATCCGCGCCGGAATCAATTGCGTATTATCAGATGTTTTACTACAGGCTTTTTTTAGTTGCTCGATTGATACATCTGCAATATGTACACAATGAGGCAAAACCTTGCTGAGTATATTTGGCGTCAAGGAGCCATACACGCAGGTAAGCTGTAAGATTTCACCGTTTGATAAATCTTTAAGTTGGCTGAGTGTAGCAGCCATTAATTTTTTATACTGCCCAAACAATATTGCATTGATAATAACTTGATGATCGAAAAACCAGATGGCAGGACCCCACAGATATGCCCACCAATAATAACGAACCAAATACATTGGATGCCCATCAAGAAAGTAACGATAAAATTTCATGCTGACTTAGCCTACCTGCTTTTTAATACTTTTAATGGAATTGACAAGTTAAGCGAAAGTCTCTCAATCTTATTAAGAGTATTGCGCTCTGTTCGATTACTTGTTATTTCGTATTGCCGACTCAATTAATCGTACCTTTGATATCCACTCATCATCCAGGGTTTTATTTTCTGCCATCAAACTCATTAATCCAAACGCTAACTGGCGATTTTCGGGTGTCATTTCCTTTAGTTTACCAAGCATATACATATGCCCGCCCTTTGGAATATCCAGCGTTTTTAATAATGCAAATAACAATAATGATTGCCCTGCATGCGGCTCGGCTTTAATAATTTCATAAACTCTATCTAATATTTCATTCGACATAGTAATTCTCTTTATTTACGGGTTTAATGTTGACGATAATACTATACTTAAACACTATCTACATGAATTAGGCATTACTCTTAACTTATTATATTAAATTAACCAATGCTTCATCAGCACTCATCAATGCTCCTTCCAGGTAACCGCCGTGTTCACGCGCCACTTCAGTACCCGCAAGCAGAAGTTTTTTCTCCCATAAGTGCCGAGGCATAGACTCTGAATATTCAGGATGATGAGCGGGCGAACTTAGGTCAGTTTGCGTTGTGGTGTATTCTTCCAGACTCCAATCCTGTACTTTAGTGGCTTGAACATTTAGAGCTTCGTTGCCAAACAGGCGCTGCAGCTGTAACAGGCATTGCTCAATGAGCTGTTTGGTAGAAATTTGGCTGCGTTGTTCTGGCGCTAAACCCACAAACGAAGTTAAAGCATAGAAGCTATTGTCTTCAGGCGAGCCATCATAAATTTCAGTTAACGGCCCCTGACGGCTAAACACTTCACCCGACAGGTCCTGTTCTCGCCAAAATGGTTTCTTATACATGAAAACAATTTTGCAATGCCCTGCCATCCAGGTCGGTATCGTTTGCCAGTACTGAGTGACCTCAGCCGATAAAGGTGGGTTGAATTCAATTGTGTGTAAAGCAATACGCGGCGGTAAGGCTAATATAATTTTATCGGCAGTATACGAGTAAGGTTTACCATCACGAAGGGCTTCAATTCTTAAAGGTTGTAGTTTCAGAGCTTGCACACGGGTATTGATGTGGAGCAATTCTTTTGGTAACGCCGCTTGTAGCACTTCGATAAGTTTGCCTGCGCCCCCACTAATGCGATACGACTGGCTATGTGCGGATTGATCACTGTAACGTTCAATATTATTCGGGCCGCCTTCATAGAGTATGTCACCCTGAGTATATTGTTTAAACAGGTTTATATTTAATTGCTCTAGCAGTAGCGCAAGCCGCGGTTGAAATTGCGGCCAGACCCAGGCAGGGCCAAGGTCGCAACCCTGGTCACTACCGTTATTACTTTCAACATCTAGGCCAACGGATAATATTCGCCCACCACTACGTTTACGTGCTTCAAGCACAATAACGTCTTGCTGTTGCGTATACAGTTGCCAAGCAGCATACAGTCCACTTAAACCTGCACCAATGATTATAACGGAATGATGTTCACTCATAAACTAACTATCCACCGTTCGTAAAAGGGGAGAATTATACTGTAGATTAGCTTGTAGGAGTTTATCTTTTATTTCATCACGGTATTATTCAAATTTTACTACTTCTATATCCGTGGTGAAACCTTGCATTAAGTTTTTACTACCAGTCCAACTATTCAATACCATTATGGCATCAATAATTGAAAATCTGCCTTTGCCATCGAAACACCGTTCACCATAACCTCTACCATGTGCAAGCCCGGATAATACACGCGTATTGTAATTTTTCTGATCACATGTTTTTTATCTAATATGAGCATATTTTTTCCCGATAGTGTTGTCGTTCGCCATTTGAATACTTTTGGCGAGGTTTTACCGTTTGCCTTTTGGTGATGAATAATATAATCAATCACCAGGGTCTGATTTCGATTCACGTCCGAGCTAATTGAAAAGGTAAACTGCAAGGCGTCACCAAAGTTAACTTTTGGTGTCGTTATATTGATACTTGCTTGCTTAATTTTTGGTGTTTTAAACCCTAGTACTTTTAATGTTTTTTTGTGTCCATCTTTAACCAGAGTTCGACAAGCATGCCGGATTAATTTTTTTCTTTCCTCGCTTGCCCCTATCATCCACTGTGCTGCGATTTCGGCTACGAGATCAGCGTTATCCTTAGCAATATCATTCAGGCTATTTGCAACAGAGCGTCGTACATACTCTTTATCATCGTCTTTAAGTTGTTCCAGTATTTCAAGCACTGGTGCGGGATCTTTAATAAATACAGGTAAACACATCGCCCACGGTAATCGTGGTCTACTCCCTTCTGAAGCCAAGCGCCGTACATGTTGATTACTATCAGTCGTCCATGTTTTCATTACCGACAATGTTTTTAGTGGTGATGCCAACAAAAAAAACCGTATACCGAATTCTGAAGACGCACGCTTAGTCATTTCCTTTAACAAGGTCATCGATAAGTCAAAGTGGTCATATCCACGCAAACCCACATAATGCGTTAGCGGAGTAACAGCCCAGCCGGCAATACCCTTCGCATCAACCGTACCAGCAGAAATATTATCATCCAATGGAGAGCCAAGACTCGCAAGCATAATTCCCCCTGCTTTGTTAAAATCAGCGGGTAAGTAGTCAATCATCGTATTAGTAATACGCTCTGTTCGTTCTTTTAATTCTAGCGTTTCTAAATCTTTCGTAGCTGCAGTAACAAATCCTTTTGCATCAAACTTAGACCACTGCTTTTTAAAATGCATGGCCATTCCTTCTATAACGTCTTTATTAAGTAAATTTTTTAATGGCTCCGCCATGTAACCCTCTTTCACTAACCCTTTACCCATATTTTATGAGTAAAAAATCGATCTTAACAACACCCTACTGACACCGTACTGTCAGTAGGTAATACATATAGTTGCTGAGCCATGAGCGATATTTTAGATAAAATATATTTAAATTAGATAGATTTGTTCGACTCAATGATTAATAATCTCCAAGACTGGCTACCAGTTCTTGAATGAGGGAATCCTTATCTTTCTTCAACCTTTTTATGAACTCTGCTGGTGTTCCTGTTTTATTATCATATTTGGCTGACCAGACAATCATTTCCAGGAGCATAGGCATTAGATCAACGCCTTTTGCTGTTAAAGCATATAGTTTTTTTGAGTTATTCTCTTTATCTATTGCTTTCGTTATAAGCCCATTTGCCTCTAATTTTTCTAAGCGATCTGCCAGAATATTGGTTGATATTTTTTCATCAGAATTCAAGAACTCTCCATAGTATTTTTTCCCCTTAAACATTAAATCCCGAATGATCAGGAGACTCCACTTATCTCCAAATGTCTCCTGAGCAAAGTTTATTGGGCAGTGTGATCTGTATTTTTTTTTATTTCGGTTCATAAAGTTATCATAGCACTTGCAATAAGCAAGTAGAAGTCCTAAACTCAAAGCACTTGCATTACACAAGTACATTAATTTAAACTTCAAAGGATGAGGAAAAACTAATGCCAAACTATATTCTTGCATATCATGGTGGAAAAAAGCCCGAGAGCCCCGAAGAAGGATCTGAACATATGGCAAAATGGAAAGCCTGGGCCGATGGCCTTGGCGACTCATTGACTAACCGAGGTACTCCTTTAGGTAAATCTAAAACAGTAACTTCTAGCGGTGTTACTGATGGTGGTGGGGTAAACCCATTAATGGGTTATTCTATTTTGAAGGCATCAAACATAGATGCCGCAGTTAAAATGGTTGAGGATAGTCCTCACATTAATTTCGGTGGGACAATGGTCGTTGCTGAAATGATGGAGATGTAGCCCATATGAATATAAAAAAAATAATTTTAGTATCGATTTCCTATCTGGTACTAATGCTGGCAATCGCATATCCGTGGCATATGATATGGTTTCTTGATTTATATGCGGGGATGGGAGCATATACTCGTCCTGAGCCCAGTGTACCTTTAGGTATGCTTGCTATAATTGCACAAGGTATCGTCATTGCATATCTCTACCCATATTATTACAAAGGTGGAAACCCGATTCTCCAAGGAACAAGTTTAGTCTTATGATGGGGTCTGAAGTCTATTCTGTTATGGGATTTGCGATGGCAGCTACAATAAATATCAATCCAATATCAACATTCTTATTTTATTGTGTCATCTTTCAACTTATTCAGTTTGTATTAACTTGCGCAGTTCCTGGATTAATTTACGGTAAAATTAAGCAGGCATAAATAGGAGATCTGTTGTGAACAAAATTGTATTAAATAGAGTACTTCCACATGGAAAAATTCAGAAAGTATTTGAAAATATCTGGTTTGTTAAAGGGCAGGTAAAAATGCCTATGTTGTTTCCCCCGATGAAGATTTCCAGATCAATGACCATTGTTAAAAACCCCAGTAATAATGAGATCACATTGATAAATGCAATGCCACTAGATGATCAGACTCTAATTGAACTTAGTTCACTCGGTGACATTAAAAATACCTTGAATGTGGGAGGGTTTCATGGAAGGGATGATAATTTTTATAAAGAAAAATTCGGTGCCAAAATATACGCTATAAAGGGGCAGGCCTACTCAAAAAAATTTGATAAAGTTCCTATTGAACCTAAAGATGGATATTTACAGGCGGATGTATGGTTAGATGAACACTCAGAACTACCAATCCAGAACTCAAGCCTTAAGATTTTTAAAACGAGTAATCCAATCGAAGCTATTCTCTATATTGAGCAAGGCGGAGGAATTCTTGTTACGGGAGATTCTCTACAGCACACAGAGGCTCCAGATAATTTTTTCAATTTACCAGCAAAGATTATGATGAAAAAATTTGGATTTTTTAAGCCTTATAATGTAGGTCCAGGATGGGTTCAGTTTGCAAAACCTTCCTTAAAAGATATTCGTTCAATATTGGATTTGGAATTTCAAAATGTTTTACCAGGACATGGTGATGCTGTAATTGGTAACGCAAAAGAAAAGTACAGGCCAATCTTAGAGGGTGAAATAAAGGGCTGTCATTAGCAGGCAATTTAACTATGGCGCACGATGAAAAGTTAAACAGGCGAATAAGAGATATTTTAAACGGCAAGAGAGGTATTACTGAGAAAAATATGTTTGGAGGACTTTGTTTTCTGCATAATGGGAATATGATGTGTGGATGTGATTTAAAGTATGGACTTTCTGTTCGAGTCGGCCCAGAGAAATATGAAGAGATTTTAAAACTCAAACATTGCCGAAAGATGGATATTACTGGGGTGCCAATGAAAGGGTTGGTCTTTGTAGATGCTGATGGGTACAAGAGCAAAGCCGCTCTGACCAGGTGGATTGATCGAGGCTTTAAATTCACAAAGACACTTCCTAAAAAAGTGAAGAAATGAAGACTTCTAAGGGAACAAAAACCCGGGTCAGGAAGAAGGGTCTTACAATTTACATCATAAAATTGAAAAGTGAATTACAAGACCTGCACCCTAATTATTGGTAACTGTACTAAATTCACATTAGCGACTGAATTTTATCTATTAGCACTGCATCTGACGGCTTCACTTGACTTTTATAACTTCCAACAAGTTTTCCATTTCTATCGATTAAATATTTATGAAAATTCCAGTGCGGAAATTCACCCGCTACGGAACCCAGTTTTTTATAAAGCGGATCAGCATTTTTTTCCAATACCTTGGTTTTAGAAAACATTGGAAATTTAACATCATAGGTTAATTCACAAAAATTTTTTATTTGTGCTTCTGTACCAGGCTCTTGCCGCCCAAAATCATTTGATGGAAAACCTAAAACCACGAGTCCTTTTGGTTTGTATTTTTCATACAAGGCTTCCAAACCTTTATACTGTGGCGTGAATGCGCATTTACTCGCGGTGTTAACAATTAATATCACGTTGCCTTTATAGTGTTGACACAAATTAATGTTCGTCTTGTTATTCAGGGATTTAACATTGAAGTTTAATACCTCCGGGCAAGCCTGAGGATTATCGGCAAATGCAGTATTGCTTGCACTTAAACTAATAAAGATAAAGCATAGAACTCTATTAAACATAACCGCCTCATTATTTAAAAATATGTGAAAGGATGTTAAAGAGGCTGAGGGAATAAACTTAGCCCAAGCATTCCTTTTCAATCCTTCAAATATTCTATGATATTATTATTCATATAATTTTTTAATTTTTTCAATTTTTTGTTTTATTTCTTCTCGCAACAACTCAGGCTTTAATACCTCAACATCAGGCCCAAAGCGTAATATATCCTGAATTAGCTCACGTTGATCGCGATATGGTATCTCGAGTAGATAGGAACCATCAAATTCGAACTGGCCGTTTTGATCCGGGTGCCATTGTTCTTCTGCCACCCACTTCGCTACAGATTTATCGAATTTTAATATAGCCGTTTTATTCGGTTTACCGCTAAAGATACCATAGGCGGTTGAGTAATGTTCTTTTAGGGTTGCATCGTCTACATCTAATGCTTTTATATTTATAAGACGGCTGTATTCTATACGGTCGATTGCGAAGGTTCGTAATTGTTCGCGCATGTGACACCATGCATCTATATACCAGTTATCCCGATAATGCACCAGGCGTTGTGGTGAGAGTGTTCGTTCGGTTGGCTTGTTCCGGTCGCGCCCTGCATATTTAATGTTTAACTGTTTACGCATGAGTAGGCTACTTGCAACTACACTGAAATGTTTAGGACTGGGTTTGCGTGCCGCCATTTTTAAGATACGGATACGTTTCTCTATATCACCATTTTTCATTGAATTAGCTTGAATGAGAGATTCGAGTTTTTCTTTTATTGGCGCAATGTGGGATTCCAGTAAACCAGGACCAACTTCGGATAATAGTTGATACGATGCAAACAAGCCGTATAACTCGGATGCATTAAACCATAAACCGGGTAACTCATATTCTTTATTATTTGTTTTATCGTAGAAATAGCCCTTGGTTAGAGTGTCATATTTTATGGGTGCATCTAAATGCAGGCGCATGTCTTTTATAATATGTTCAACTGATTCTGGTGAATATTCTAATGCTTTTTCAATTTGTGATTTTGTTACGGGCACATCCGCAGCACACAGCAATGCATGTAAGCCATAGACTCGATCGAACTTATCCATTTATTATCCTGTTTAAAATATAAACTAATTTAGTCTGTCAGTCGGGTAAAAGCTTAACCGTTGTATCGCCAGACGATTTATTAATATCGAGTTGTACTTCACAGTATTCATTTTGCACGTCAACCGGGCTTGGATCATCCGAGCAATTACAGCCGGCAACAACGCCAGTATAAAAAAGACCCAGTTTAACCAGTAGTAAATTATCTGAAGCGGACGAGTTTAAGATAATGGCTTTAATGTTATCGGCTAGTGCGATATTACTAAAGGACAAACCTTTTTGTAATGGCAGGTGCTCTACACCAAGTTGCTCTATTTCTAATTTCAGGCTGGCTGAAAATTCTGGTGTATCCCATTCAGCTAGTATTTTTTTTAGGTTAATCATTATAATCAAATAAGTTCGTTACATTTTAGAAAGTGTCGTCGGGTTTATGTAACATGGAATCATCTTTTATTAAAACAGCATTAGGGGGCATTTGAAGGTAATATTTTTTTTCTTTTAAAGAAACGATAACGTCATCTACATTGACTCGTGCCAGCTTTCGTTCCGGGGTTAACTCCAAATCAATAACTTTTACCAGCTTACCGGTTAAATGCAATAAATCAGGTGATAAGTCTTTTAGCAACTGCTCTTCATCTTCTTGATATGGCAGGTACAGGTACATTTCTTCCTTACGACTACAGCGAAAAACAATGCATTGCATTTTTTAAACTCCAAAGTTATTCGGTTTCATAAGTAACTGGGACTTACTGTACATTCAACTAATAAATTGAACATGTCCCTCATCATTATTAATCGTTGGCAGACATATAGTCTCTGACAGATTAAAAAATCTTGCAGATAACTGCCACAAGAAATAAAATGCCTTTTCTGATGTAATATTAGCATGTAAACGATTGAATTACATACAGAAGCAGTTATCATAATGACAATAAAAAGCATGACGGATATTTAAAAAGTATCCTCAAACTAATGAAATACAACATTTCTATTGAATGTGGAGAGGAAGTAAAAGTGTTATTAAATATAGGGCTAAAAAATCTAACTAAATTCTGTTGTCTATTAGGCATTTTGCTACTCAGTACTCAAACTCATGCCGCGGTAGTAACAATGGATGCCAATGGTACAGCTTTTCAGGGCAATTTACGCGCAGGTGATCCAACAAATAATGTTGGCATTCTGTTCTTTCATGGCCGTGGCGGTAATATGAACGGTAACTTCGTAAAACATGTTGGCAAAACAATGGCTACTTCGGGTTACACAAACTTCTCGCTTGCAAACCCCGAACCATCTACCGGTACAAGTTGGGCTAGTTATGTTAACGAGGAAGATTTAGTTGGTGCTCAAGTTATTGCTCGTTTAGATACTGCCTTAACTGAAATGGCTAACCGTGGTATTGAACATGTCGTTTTTGCGGGTATTAGTCTGGGTGCTCGATTAATGACGGCTGCTGTAGCAGCATGGGATCAAGGTCTGTTTAGTCCAACTTCAAATATTAATCTGGTGGGTTTAATTGGTGCCAGCATGTATCCGGAAACAGGCGCCCCGATAATTGCACGTACGCCAAGCAACCCGACTTCAATTTCAGACATTAATTTTTATGATGTTGAAAAAAATATGACCTTAATCAACACCGTACCGGTTCTGGATATTTATGGTAGCAATGATCCTAGAGCCATTAACTTTGCACCGGCAAGACGTGCAGCTTATAGTGGTAGCCCTAGCGAATATGTTCAAACAGAAATTACCTGTCCGGCGGATAATGGAACTTACTATGCGTGGTTAGGTGGCAATAACTATGTTCCGTATTATGACCATACCTCAAGTGACCCATATAATCGTTGTCATCAATTACGAGATGGCCACCTGGCCGATGGTAGTGGAGGTTATTATAAAGCTCTGGTTTTACGAGAAACACTTACTGCACCAGTAGAAACAAGTATCCTCGCCTTTATGGACAAGCAGGTGCTTCCACAAACACAATTTGTACCTGAAGCGTCCAGCTTATTTTTACTTTTAGCTGGCTTGCCTCTTTTATTCGTGGGATTCCGCAACCGTAATAATTAATTGAATGAATGCTGTAATTAAAAAGGACGCTATGCGTCAATGCCGTTCAGTTAAGAGAATACAATTTAAAAGTTAGTTCCCTCCCCTTCAAGGGGAGGGCGTAGGGTGGGGTGTTTTATACTTATCCCCTCCCCCTAACCCCCTCCCTGAGGGAGGGGGAATATAATTTAGCTCTTATGTAAACAGCATTGCGCTATGCGTCCTTTTTTATACTCGCTCAATACTCGAAAGAGATAAATTATAAGAACTTGGATATAAGTACTGACTTAGGCTCGGTAACACATACTTCTCGACACATTGCGCAACCGGTACAAAGTTCCTGGTTGATTGTGGGACGTTCCATACTCCATTGTAGGGCTCCATCAACGATGCAAGCCGAAGCACAAGCACCACACTCAGGACCGAGATAAGGCAAGCAAACAGACTCATCAATAACAATTCGAGCGAGTTTGGGTTGTGGTGC
>Ga0316206_1001957_pt1 | contig 15564 bp, 12 predicted proteins | sample 6monthpyrite_MG_FD_204942 | JGI IMG/M metagenome (GOLD analysis project Ga0316206, IMG submission 204942) | Microbial mat bacterial communities from mineral coupon in-situ incubated in ocean water Damariscotta River, Maine, United States -... | ecosystem: Environmental > Aquatic > Marine >... | reverse complement strand
TATCTCCGGTATCTCCGGTATCTCCGGTATCTCCGGTATCTCCGGTATCTCCGGTATCTCCGGTATCTCCGGTATCTCCGGTATCTCCGGTATCTCCGGTATCTCCGGTATCTCCGGTATCTCCGGTGTCTCCGGTGTCTCCGGTATCTCCGGTATCTCCGGTGTCTGAATTTTCATTGGACTGAGATATAATATCATTTGCTACTATATCTAATGTATCATCATCTATTATAGTTTTTATGGTGTTTACTGTATCTATAGTTTCTATAAGAGTCTCACCAAAATCTCCAAACAGTCCAGAAATAGAAGATTTTATTTTTCCTAACATCAAGTCTGTTAAACTATCTTTGATAATTCCAGTACTACTTTTAAAATCATCAATAGATGGTTCTTTATCATTAATAGATATTGCTCCTGCCTCAAGCGCAGCTGTAATAGCTGATGTTGCAGCCGTTGTAGTAAAATAAACCACAGCACCAAGCCCCGCTGCTGCTTCCAGTGGTGCGGCACCTATCATTACTGCAACTCCCAACCCTACAAGAGCTACGTTTCTAATTTTTTTAGAGTTACGGCGTATATCTTGGCTAGTATCACCAAGTAATCCATCTTTAAGATAATCTCCTAATGAGGATAATGTTTCTTCTAGACTTTTTTGATATTTGTATTTTTCTTTTGCTAAAGAATAATCATATATGTCCAGCGCTGTATTATTTATGATATAAACAACATACATTTTATCTATTAATGATAAAGACTTCTGATTAATTACTATATCAACACCATCAATATTCCCTAAAAAAATTTCATCTATTTCATTGTTCATCAATTGACGAACAGTTTTTTTCATTTTTTTGATAGCTTTACTTGAATTCTCAAGAGACTCAATTAACGAAATAATATTTTCATTGTTGTTATTATTTTTATTTAATATGTTTTTCCAACCATCAATTACTTGTTGATAAATAATTTCTTGTTGGTTTAATGCCTCTATTGTGATTTCACCAGGAATTGTTCTTAATTCTGGAATTGTATTTATTGTTATTTTCTTTTGAATATGTATTTCTTCTTGAGTAAGATTATTTTCTTTAAAATAAAATGACACATCAATTTCATCACTTGATAAATCAGAAGTACTAAAATTACCCAAAGTAATTGGGACGATTACTTTAATTTTAAATAGATCAACAAGTTCTCCAGGGACTTCAGTTTGCATTCCTTTTTTATCTCTAAATATTACTATTACTTCATTCCCTTCTTTTGCCGAGATATTATTTATAATCAATTCATCTCCTGGAAAAAATGAAGACTTTGATATAGTTATTTCAGTATTAGTTTCGGTATTCCCTGCTTCATTTTGATCATCATCATTGTTTATTACGCAACTAATAAATAAAAAGACAGAAATTAACAATAATGTTTTTAAACCACCCATAACTTTCCTCTCAAAAGAATATTAATAAGGAATAGACTGCTATGCATCAGTGGTGAGCAGACGTGAACAAAAGCATCGAACCTGATAAGCAACAAAAACCGCTGTTTTGATTGTTAACGATCATTCATCGCTGGGATGATAGAGGTCAACTCCTATTTATTTCTAAGTCTTAATAAGTTGTCTCCATATCATCGGTATGTAACACGGCAACTTAATAGACTTAGCAACAAGTCTCCCTCTCCCTGTGTCAGGATAGTTGTCACCTCTACTCATGACAGAGAGGTTAGCAAAATTCACTCAATCTAAAATACAAGGGATGAAAACAGCCCTTAACTAAGTCGATGATGGTGAGTTAGGACGAAGTTGCGATCACCTTAGGGGTTGCCTTAAGACTCTGGAATGCATATTGGGTCAATCATCCTAGAATCCGCAGTTAGATCGCGATTTCTAGCACAAGCTCTTAATGCACCTAGCAAATTCAAAAATTTGCTCTTCACCAATGAGGTGACCACGCAGTTTTTGAATTCGCTATGCACATCAATATCTTCCAACTATAAACACAAATCCAACTGCGGATTCTAGGATCATTAAATTTAGGGGGGTGATCATTCCTAAAAACATTTTGACTGGAATTGGGATTGGAAAAACTCATCAACTATTTAGTAGTAGTTGATGAGTTTGATTCCATCTGTAACTGGTTGATACTTCAATTTAAAATGCCTGTTTTCCCCCTGGCTTTCTGCCCCGCCTTCCGTTATCGTCGTCAACTTATCCCTTTCCACTGATGAAAACTTGACGACCTGAGCCCTATGAGTAATAAAACATCACAAGCACAAAATCACCCCAAAAAAGGTGCGACCATCAAGGTCGAACCGATCCGCGATCTCAAAGCCATCCAGCGCATTAAAAAGATTCTTGCCGACAAGCCTCGGGATTTATGTCTCTTCACCTTTGGCATTAACACCGCTTACCGAGCGAATGAATTGCTCTCGATTCAGGTGCAAGCGGTGTCGCATTTAGAGGTGGGCGATGGGTTGGAGGTGAAACAATCCAAAGTGGATCAATATCGTAAAGTGACACTGAATAAAAAGGTCATTGAGTCCATTGCCGCTTTGCTCGCTTCGCGTGACTATCAAGCCGATGATTATTTATTCTACAGTCAACGTGCGGCGGTTTTAACCGTGGAGGCCGTGAACCATTTAATGAAGGAGTGGTGCCGGGATGTCGGCCTGAAAGGTAATTACGGCAGCCACTCACTTCGCAAGACGTGGGGGTATCACCAACGCATTCAAAAAAACGCCCCGATCCCTTTGCTCATGGAAGCCTTTGGCCATGCCACTCAAAAGCAAACGCTCGACTATCTTGGTATTCAAGCCCAGGAAATACAGGATCTTTATGCGTTGGAGTTGTGAATCACAGAAGATGAAAACAATACAAGTATTAAAAGCATGCTTTTAATACTTGTATTGTTTTCATCTTTATATTGAATGCTTGCTTATATTACTTATAATATAAATATAATATTTAATTGGAGTGTTGAAAGTGATTATTTCATTCCTTAATCAGAAGGGCGGCACAGGTAAATCAACCCTTGCAAGAGCGGTAGCGGTTGAGTTTGTTCGCAATGGTTGGGGTGTTCATGTTGCTGATATGGACACTGTGCAAAAAACACTCTTTAACTGGGCAGGGCGTAGAGAGGAGGGGCAAATAAAGCCTGCTGTTGAGGTGGCTTTATATAGAGCGCCTAAAACAGCTTTAAAGGCTGCTGACTCATCAGACTTATTAATCGTTGACGGAAAAGCCTTTGCTGATACCCATGTGTTAGATTTTGCAAAGGTGTCTGATTTGATTGTTTTACCTGTTGGAATTTCTACCGATGACTTAGAGCCCACATTAAAACTTGCAACCGAGCTTGTTAATAAGGGCATTTCTAGAACTTCGATGCTCTTTGTGGTTTGCAAAGTAATGAAGAATGGAGAGCGTGAAGCGATGAACACCAGACAATCGATAGAAAACTGGGCTTTTAACGTGGCGAGTGGATGGATACCTATGCAAACGGCATATAGTCAAGCGATGGATAACGGTAGAGCTTTAACGGAAACCAAATACAAAGAACTCAACAAATCTACAGATAAAATCATACAGCAAATTGTTGATGCTGCATTGAAAACGAAAGAAGCAATTAGCGAAGAGGCATGACATGGCGAATATATCACCACCAAAGAAGAAAAAAGGGGCAGCAAAAAAAGTGAGTACACTGCAACCGATGGCCGCAACAGAACAAATGCCACCCGATGCGATAGCACCCTTGCAGCTCAAAATACCATCCTCTTCCAAAAATGAATTTAAGGCGTATGCCGCGATGCAAGGAAAAAGCATGAATACTTTGTTTTTAGAAATGTTTGCAGAGCATAAAGAGAGGCATGCTTAATATAAAAGCATGCTTTTAATACTTTCAATATAAATAATAAAAGCATTAAATAATTCTTTGTATTGAAAGGTGAAAAATTAAGTTTTCTGATTCACTCGTTTTTTGCAGAAATTTATAAAAGCCCCATCAGGGCTTGCAAGTTCTGGCTCTCCTGTTTTTCTCCAAAACTCGATCCATTCTTCTTCCAAAGCGTAGATATCCAAACCGAGGGGGGTTGTTATCTTTTTAGCGTTTTCAATTGTGCCAGGTTTTAAGAAGGGGCGGTTTGTGTCCGGTTGCAATGTGACCTGTCCTATATAGCCAAAAACAACGTTCTTGCTTTCCAGTGCAACACTATAGTCGGGTAGGTGACTATGTTTAACTATATAGGTTATTGTTTCTCTGAATTTTTTAAGTGAACCCGCCGAGCCACTTTTTTTATGAAGTTTATCAAGCCCTATTTTCCACTGTGTTTTATTGCCACAATGTTTTCTTGCAATTTCATAAATACGGCGTTCGATGGGTTTTCTAATCCTGAAATAATCTCTATTAATGCTTAACACTTCTTGACCTAAAATAGAATTGTAAAGCCATTCTGAAAGGGTAATTTCAAGTTCTAGCATACGTTTGGTTTTTGGGTCTTCAAAAACAATTTGATAACTATCAATAATGCCAAACCCATGAGTTATTTCTTTATTATTTGTTTTTATATTGGTGGTTATAGATGTTCCCCGTAAGCGGTCAAATGCTTGTCTGAGTAATTTGTAACCCTGTCCACTTGTTTGTCTATTTGTTATAACGAGCAGATCATGAGCTTTAAATCGTATCTTTCGGGAAGGGGTTTCATATCCTTCTTTATCCCCTATTTTTGCGTTATTAATATTTTCATTAATAGCTTTTATTAACTGACTGATGCAGTAAATTAAAATATCTTTATCGTGAATTGTTGCAAGCCCATAAGCACTAGGGGCAATGGTAACGCTGTTACCATTATGCTCGTAATATCTGATTTTTGTGTCTGGTTTTGTTGAAAGGGTAAAAAGGGGGTGTTCCATACTGGCAATATCACTCTTCGGGATAACGTCACCGAAATCACAGATAAAAAAATTCTGCTCGGGGTGTCGTATAGGCAGGAGAGGTTTGACCATAGTTGTATGTTCCTTAATCGGCCCCTAGAAATCATGATCCTTTCGTCATTCCAGAGTAGGTTCGTCATTTCAGGGGCCAATGTCAATAGTTTTTCGTCATTTCAGGGGCCAATGTCGGTCATATATTCGTCATCCCAGGGTGGTTTCGTCATTTCAGGGGCCAAACTTCGTCATTTCAGGGGCCAAGTTTCGTCATTTCAGGGGCCAAACTTCGTCATTTCAGGGGCCAAACATAAAGTTATCCACAGGGTAAGCTATTGATTCATATCATATTTAATCGGCATCAAAATTCCCGTAACACTAATAACTATTATTTAACATTTATAACACTAGAGGGTCAAAAAATAGCCACCTGTGGATAAGTAAGGTAACCTATTGTTTTTAATCTATTTTCACAATGTATAAAAATAATGAATTCGTTTGTCTTCGACTTCACTCAACCCATTTGATCATTCGCTGCGCTCATGCAGCAAAAAATAACCAACTAAAGCTCAACCGCGTCGATATCTGAAAAATACAAGACAGGTTAACTATGACAGCCAAAGGATGTTTTCTAACCCTACGAGTTGAATTCAACTCTAACGCCATCGAGAGGCGATCTTAGGCTTTCGCTCCGCCATCTTTGGCGATAACGGATAGCTCAGCGATCAATTCAGGAAGACCCTCGTTCAAAGCGCTCGTATCAAGTCCAGGGGCCGATGGTGATTCTTCGCACAATTCAGCTAAGTAATCGAAAAACTCACCCAATGCCACAATCGCCAACGCAATAGTTTCCAAATATTTTTCAACTGTGCCAATGCGATCGAAAAGGCGCTCTAACCAAGTGACAATTCGCACGAGCCACGTAAACGATTGCCTGAGAACGCGTAAGAGCGGCAGTATGGCCGCTAAAAAGCTCAAGATTCCCATCAGCATGGTGAGGGCGTCAATCGCCGTCTTGATGGCTCCTATGGTCTGACACGAGATGGTTTTATTTTCGCCATCACACACACTTTCCGTGATCAACCGTTTCATCAACTGCCGACGGGCAGAGGCTTCCATGTGTTGGCAGATGATTTTTTCGACTTGATCCGTGGTGAATTCGATCGAAAAACAATCACTATCGATCAAGTTATGAACGACTTTGGCTTGTTCTTCAGGTCCGAGGTTACGGCAAGCGAATCGGCTTAAATCGTTGTTGGTAAACGTGCGGTCTTTTCGGGGCATAAATCACCTGAATCAATGGGGTGTGAAGTCAAAAAACTGGGTATGCATACCTAACTTAGGTGGGTTTATGCAGAAAATGAACCGCTTTCAGCAGACCGTCATATTTTGGGTATCAAAAGTAAGGAGAAGCGTGAGTGCAGGTTTTTGTGTTTCCTGATATTGATATTGGGTAGCTTAGCGTTTGAAAATCGCGAAATTTTTCGTTCCGTTGGACTCGTGTATTATGGGCCTGGCGTATTTACATAGCAGCCATTTGCAGGTGATATTGGGTTTAATCATGATGTCGGAGGATTTCAAACGGTGAACATAGAAATAGTATTTGACGAAAAATATCCCTATACCTGTGATTATTTTGCAGTCACCTTACACGAGGTTTTGCACGGTGCTGGATATAATTTAAAAAAGTTACGGTATGCAAAACGTGGAGAAACTGGTCATGTCAAGGTTGACAACAAGGACGTGGATATATCCCACCCTATCCACACGCTGGTAAGGAAAGTCGAGTTGTGGACTGATCATGATGAACCATTGGTTGTGTTCTAAGTGAGTGTACAAGGACAGGAATGCATAGAAATGGATTCAATCATCGTACTTGGGGCACTCCATAGAACGGAAAAACCATACGTTAAGCCATTACGTATCTTTGTAGGATTCAACCCGGTAACGGCTTATGTAAAATGATTTTAGCCCTAAACGACTATTTTATGCAATTTTACCCAAATTCCTGTAAATCGATGTTCCGAAAAATTAAAAAAGAAACAATAGGGGGTGCTTTCAAATTATGAAAGTACAAATTAAAAACTTGAAAAAGTCATTTGAATTGTCAAGCCAGTAGGTTAAGAAGTAACTTATGGATTCGGATAAATCCTATATAGAGTTTTTGAAAAAGTATGAGGAAATCAGAAGAGAAATATACATAGAAGTACCATTAGCGGTAAACATACCACAAGTAAAATTAACACCGATTAATCAAAAAGCGTTGTCTTTTTACAGAAAATGGCCTGACATAGGTAATGTGCCACCTGATGGGGGGTGGAATTGGGAGCGATGGTCTCTGCATTATAAGGAAAAATATCCTAAACGATTTGATATAGCTATATGGTACAGCTCAACACTATGTGGTTTAGCGCTAGGGAAAATGTCAGAAAAAAACATACATGTCAGATTAGAAGTTCTTGAAGGTTCAACAGATATAAGACATCCTTTAAAAGGACGTGTTGCTTATATTGCATTAACCGCTTTAGAAATGTTTGGGTATGCTCTTAATGCAGAGGAAGCTAGAGTTATTGATCCTGTTGATGGTGCAATTAAAAGTTACAGTAAATTAGGCTATAAATTGATAGATGCAACAAAATACTATCCTAGATATATGTTTAAGCCACTTTAAAAGGAAACTGTTATGATTAATTCAACAACTCCAAAATATAGTTCTTCAGAATTAAAGAAACGCATTAGAGAATATTCAGCAAAAGTTAAAAAAAACAAACGGCCAATTTTCGCTGTCGAACCAACAGGATCTATAAACAAAACAACTAGAGGATTTTGAAATTATGGGAATTCCAAATGAAAAAGAAAATACAGATCTTATTCTTAGTGAGGCTAAAAAGCGGATTAAAAAAAAGTCTACGGAAATAAGGGAAAGAACAATTGATCATCCTATTGATGAAGATGAGCCTCTAGGCCTCCTTTCTGGAGGACCAAAACATTTGAATATACCTGATGACTAAAAACGGCATGATTGCTTTTAAATCGTTAGCGTATATTTTTAGTCTATATCCAATTTAAGCCAAGCCTTTTCATGACGTTTAATAATGAATTCAGATAACGTAAGCTTGTTACGTTTAGATAAATCAGACAGTATTCGCCAAGCGTCTCTTGAAATCGTGATAGTAACAGGTGGACCGTTATCGGGTCAAATCCTACAAAGGTACGTAACGCGACATAGAGTTATGATTTTCCTCTATCACATATTTGTGTTCCTAAAACGGTTTAACGCTCCATTCCTCACTTCGATGTTTTGGAACACTGTTTCAGAATAGAAAAGCAGTGGTTTTCAGCTATTTTTGTTCCCAAATTCGAGCATTCCCAAAACGACCGTTTAAAGAACACTGAAAGAAAGCCTCCCAAAATCACAGCCAGACAGAACTCTAAAAATGGGGGATGGGAAATCGCTTGAAAGTGTTTACAAACATAGAGTTTGTGAAATTACTATGTCGCGTTAGGTATCTTTGGGTAAAATTGCATATTTAGGGGAAACCCGACATCGGGCCTATACGTAATACGTGTAATTTGTTGTCACATCTCCGCCTCACAGTTAGATAGCTCTTTATCGCTGAGTCGTTTGCTGAAATGGGGATAGGCGGTTCTATCAATAGAAGCCATAATTTGGGTACAATACCAGTGTCCGAAAATGGTCTGCCAATGAGGGCTTATAATCCCTTGTTTTCATTGTCTAAGAAAGGGTATAAATCACCATCCTAAAAGGTTTACATTCTCAGACACACATACAACAGAAATATGCCCCATAAAAGAAAAGCTGCCCTTTATCTGCGTGTCTCGACAGCAGATCAAAGTCCAAATCTACAATTTGATAATTTACGTGCCTACGCTGAGCGTGCGAGATATTTATAAAGAGATTGACGGAAAAGCTAGCCGTAGTTTGGTTGGCAATATTGTTAAACACATCCGCAGTTCTTGAATATGATCTAAGGGCGAACCCGAATCTAGGGATGTGACAACAAATTACACGTATTACGTACAGACCCGGACATAGGAATTAACTATTCGAGGTTTGTTTAGATACGGAGGGAAACTCAACGATAGCTGGTTACTTATGATTCACTGGTGTTCTGAGTGATCACAAATTACTGTTGAGTTTGCTTCACATGCCAACTGTTATGCCATGGAAACCCTGAGATAGCCAATCGTTTTCATGATCATTCACAATATTAGATAAAAACCTATTTTATTGAATTAAATGATAGGAATTACTATTCATTTATCAATGAGTTATTATCTAATATTTACACAAAAATAAACGAACGTTTTTATTAGAGCGTACATTTCGCACCCAGTTATATTTGTTTCCTGAATTATCATTTATCTCCTCAAACGCACCTCACTCAAAAGAAAAAATCCACCAGCCATCCTGTAACGTCTCATAAATCGATCGAGGCACCTTTAACAACTGCAGCAATTGATAATGGAGTGCGGTCAATCCCTTAATTATATGATTTAACACTTGATTACCTTGAACCACTTTGGCTAAATGCACCGAACTAAAAAACGTTCTAAGATTATTCCAAGTCGGTGTCTTTGTTTTTAACTTTGAGGGCAGAATTGGCAAGCTGGGTATATTCTGGGTTTGCATTTCCTGGCGAAGACGCCGTTCAATGAGGCTTACAATCATTAAGGCAACAAAATATAAAAACATCATCGCTTCAATACGCCGAGGGGTTTTGAGAAACACGGGCGCCACATCCAGTACTGATTTCTTCGTGGCGAATCGTTTCTCTAAATACGGCTGCATTTTATAGGTCAATAAGACGTCGGGGGCATCGAGTTCGCTATGATCGACCAAGGGAAACAATCCATCGGTGCGTGCCTCTTTAGCAATCGCCTCAGCATCGTGATGTGGGTAGTATGCACATTCATGCGTAAATGGGCGCTAAGAAAATAGCCTATTGAATTAGTTGCAAAACTCTCAAGTTTTGCGACAAAGAATCCTTTGCCTCATTTTCAGCCATTTATTTGTTGCAAAAGTTAGTTGCTTTATCTTTAGAGTAATGCAATATGTTTTGCAACAAATTTGCAGCAAAAGGAAAACAAAATGAAAATTGGATATGCGCGTGTCTCTACGACGGAACAAAATCTGGACATACAGAAGCAAATTCTTGCCGAGACTGGATGTGAGCTGATTTTTGAAGAAAAGATATCAGGCGCAAGAAAAGACCGTCCTGAGCTGGATAAACTGTTATCTCAGTTGCGCCCAAAGGACACAGTGGTCGTATGTAAACTTGATCGTCTTGCTCGTTCAACCAAGCATCTTCTAGAAATTGTGGAAAGTTTACAGGCAAAAAAAACAGAATTCTATTCTATCGGGGAACCCTGGGCTGACACAACCACTCCCGCCGGCAAAATGATTATGACTGTCTTTGCTGGCATATCTGAATTTGAACGTGACCTAATACGTGAGCGTACTGGTGATGGACGAAAAGCAGCCGTCAAGAGAGGTGTAAAGTTTGGTCGTCCTCCTAAATTCTCATCTGAGCAAAAAAAATTGGCTCTGGGGTTAGTAGAAGAAGGAAAGTCAGTAAAAGAAATTGCAAAAATATTCAAGGTGAATCGCTCAACAATCTACCGATTACAACCAAACTGATTGCTTAGCGTACATTTACGAACGAATATGCACAGTACCCTACCTTGCATGAAATTTGCTGTAGTTGGACAATAGCCAAAATCAACCTATTACATCATTGGAATATTTTGGCGATTTAACTGGGTGTGCAATAGAAACTAGGGACGTAGCATGAAACTGGAAAGCGTAAAGTTAAAGAACTTCAGAGGGTACAAAGCTGAAACAGTCATTCCTCTATCCAACTTAACTGCCTTCATTGGGAAAAATGACGCTGGAAAATCTTCGATATTAGAAGCTCTTGAGATATTTTTTAATAACAGTGCTGTTAATTGTGAAAAGGATGATTTAAATATTAATTCCGATAACAGCAATATTGAAATAAGTTGCGTGTTCTCAGGTTTTCCTGATCAAATAATAATTGACGCCGCAAATCCTACAACACTACAAAATGAGTACTTACTTAATACAGATAAAAAACTCGAAATAAAAAAGGTGTTTTCAGCTACAGCAGTAAAACCAAAAGAAAAAATTTACATTATATGTGAACACCCTTCAGTTGATAAAGGCCAAGATCTTTTAACCTTAAAAAGATCGGATTTGCGGAAACGAGCGAATGACTTAGGTATTAATGAAGAAAAATATAACTCCAATCTGAATTCATCTATACGTCAAACTATTTGGCAAAGTTTAGGAGATCTTCGACTAACTCCTATTGAATTATTGGTGGATAAAGAAGATACCAAAAAGGTATACGAAACTATAAAAAGTTACTTGCCTCTTTATGCTCTTTTTCAATCAGACAGGCAGAGTAAAGATGATGACAAGGAAGTAACCGATCCAATGAAAATTGCTGTTCAGCAGGCACTTGGCGAGCTAAGCGATGAAATTGAACACATAAAAACACAGGTTAGAAAAAAAGCAGTAGAAACTGCCAACAGAACTCTCGAAAAACTCCAGGAAATGTCACCTGAATTAGCAAGCCAGCTAGTTCCTGATTTCAAATCTGAGCCAAAATTTGATTCTCAATTTAAGCTTTCAATAAAATCAGAAGACAATATTAGTATCAACAAAAGAGGAAGTGGTGTAAGAAGACTTATATTACTTAATTTTTTCAGAGCAGAAGCAGAAAGAAGGCTAACAGAAAATCAAAACAAGAAAATAGTATTTGCTTTCGAAGAGCCAGAGACTTCTCAACACCCAGATCACCAAGAAATGCTAATAAATGCATTTCTTGAGTTGTCTCACACTAATAGCCAAATACTGTTAACCACGCATACCCCCGCACTCGCAGGACTACTTCCGCTAGATAGTCTCAGATTCATAGAAAAAAATGGTGATGACCGGAATGTAGAGTTGGGAACCGATAAGGTGTTCGAAAAGATCGCTAATACTCTCGGTATTTTGGCTGATCCAATTTCAAAAAATGCAACAGCAATACTTATTGTAGAAGGTAAAAGTGATGTTACATTTATTAATCATATAGCTACTCAGCTTAAGAATTCAGGTCATTTAACCCATACGCTTAACGATAAACGTTTTGCTATTGTCCCCATAGGTGGTTGTGGAAATATAAAACACTGGCGAACTATGCAATTAGCAAAGCAATTTGCCATACCATACTGTGTTTTATTGGATTCAGACAAAGGTACTACGGAAGAATCACAAAACATAAAAAAGGTTTCCGCTCTTCATAATGATGGCATAAAAGCATACCTAACGAGAAGGAGGGAACCTGAAAATTACATTCATCTAGAATGTCTTCAACTTCCAGAAGGAAGTACGTTTTCATTTAATGAAACTGATGATGCGAAGGTTCTTATAAATAAGGAAAAAGGAATTCGAAAAACAGATATATTGGATAATTATTGGGTCCTGATGAGTGCTGAACAAATAAGAGAAGTTGAAAAATATAATGAGAACGGGACAGATAAATATGAATTCACTGAAATGTTTCAAGATTTTCTCAGCTTAGTTGATGCGTAGAAAAGCACAGAGCAAGGCGCTACACTCGGACGTACCTTACGTACCTTACGTACCTTACGTACCTCTTCTCCTAGAATCCTGACATCCGGTGATTTTGGTCTTGGCAACTAAGGTATCACATGAAAAACATCTCAAAAAGATATAAATAATGAATCAATTAAACATAAATAAATATCATAAAAACTTCTTTTTCGTAACTATTTTATTCACACGGAAAGTATTCTCTATTATTTTGCTAATAGGTATTTTAAGTGCCTGTGCCTCTAAGGGTAATGAAATATCAGATTTAGCAGAAAAAATAGGTACCGATAGCATTTATCATTGCGCATTAAACTGGGAAGATAAGGATTGTGAATGTCCAGAAGATATCGAGAAAAATGGTGAATGTTCGTTAAGATCAGAACTCCAATATGATGGAATTCTTCTTGGAATTGAAAAGTCTGACAAAGTGGGGGCGTGTCATGCTCTTAAGGGAAATGGATTGAGAGAACCTTCAGATACAACTTTAAGCTCTAATAATAAATCGCATCTAAAAAAATTAATTAATGACAAAAAATCCATGTATTTATCCCATGCGGTGGAATACCCTTCCAAAAAAAATGATGGTGGGATTTTTTATAATTCTTATGAATATATAAATATTGATGACAAATGTACAGGAGATTACCCGAATAGAGAGTCGTTCAATGACATGAACCCTCCTACTAATTTGTATTTACGGGGCGAAAAGGCGTTATGGGGTCTAAAAAAACGGATCAAAACTCGACTAAAAAATGGAAGGAATGAAGACTCTCCTTATACACATATAATTCTTATGTCAATGGGCTGGCATAACGACCAGCCAGAATCTTTGTATAGATATAACAAAATCACTGAACACTTAATTGAAACTGCCACTGCGAATAACCGACCAAATTTTAAACCATTTATTATTGGTATAAGCTGGCCATCTGCATGGTGTAGTGCTTGCTATAATTGGTTTTCTGAACTTGCTGGCCACATAGTAAGTTATGTTAATAAAGCTAATGATGCGGATGAAATTGGTTATACTTTACTTAATCGAGTTTTAAATCGCGTGTTATTAGAGCTTAAACAAGAAGCGGGTGTAGAGTATGACGAGTTCAAGTTAGTAACTATTGGTCATAGTATGGGGGCGAGAATAGTCACTCGTGCTGTATTCAGTGAACCTTTACTTGTCGAAAATCCTTCTGAAAAAACTAAAATTGATTTAGTAATCGGTATACAAGGTGCATTTAGCGTTAACCGGTTTATAAAACCATCACCTTCCGTGTCAGAAACTCGAGAAGGTGGCCCTTATTCTGATTATGACAAAATGGCTAATAAATTCATTATGACGTGGTCTAGTCAAGATAAAGCTAACCCAGTATCTAGATTCTTGAACGGTAGTAAGCATATTGGCGGATATCCTGGCTATGAAGAAACTCAAAAAGTTAAAAAGTCATACCCTTTTACATATACCAACTGGCCAACTGGAAAAGGGTATACGCTTTCTACGCATGAACAAGAAACTTGCTTTAATATCCCTAAAGATCACTCAGTATCGATGATAAATATGTCCAGTGTAGTTGATGATCACAATGATATTTTAGATGAAGATATGGGAAGGTTTCTTTGGTGTGCTATTTCTCAATTTGCAACGTAAATATTTCGTGAGTTTACGAGAGGATAGTTTGAAATAAAGACTGGCGCTTAATATAATAGCGCCAGGAAACAGAGAATGGTTTTACAGGTTCAAGTGGTAATTCCAAGGCAACCAAGCCTCAGGATTGGGTTTGACTTGTTCTTGGGTATTTTTGCACAACCCCCAAAAAGGAGCATTCTGGCAATTCAGTCATTTTTTAATCCACCGAGCTGACTCGTGCATAACCGACAAATGTCATAATATTTATGCGACTGTGTCTCATTATTCTTAAATATCTTTAAGACTAATGAGACGCGATAACAGGAATATGATGACATTTGTCAGTTATGCACGAATCGACTCGGTTAGTCAAAACTCTAGCGATCGATGTATCAGTAACACGAGGTTAACAAATGACTGAATTGCCAGAATGCTCCTTTTTGGGGGTTGTGCAAAAATACCCGACATATTAAATTTTACGAAGCAGCATCAGGGGGTTACTTTCTTAGCGTAGGTTTTCGCTCCACTGGGCTTTGCACCCCGTATAGTTTATCGCTTCCCAATCCGCCAAAAATGAGGACGCTTATGAAAGACTACAACCAGTTAATTACAACTTGTACAAATTCCATTAGAATAGGTGCTTGTTGAACTCAATTCACCATTATAATACCAACTCCAAACACCATCTTTTTCACCATCGACATAGTTTCCAACATAACCGGAATTATCATTAGGATAAAAATTACTGTGTTCACCATTTAATGTTCCATTAGAATAGGTGCTTGTTGAACTCAATTCACCATTATAATACCAACTCCAAACACCATCTTTTTCACCATCGACATAGTTTCCAACATAACCGGAATTATCATTAGGATAAAAACTACTGTGTTCACCATTTAATGTTCCATTAGAATAGGTGCTTGTTGAACTCAATTCACCATCATAATACCAACTCCAAACACCATCTTTCTTATTGTTTGAATTATAACACCCATCATACCAACTGGTATCTCCAACGTCTTTTTCAACACAGTTCTGAGTGTCTCCGGTGTCTCCGGTATCTCCGGTGTCTCCGGTGTCTCCGGTATCTCCGGTGTCTCCGGTGTCTCCGGTGTCTCCGGTATCTCCGGTATCTCCGGTATCTCCGGTGTCTCCGGTGTCTCCGGTATCTCCGGTATCTCCGGTGTCTCCGGTGTCTCCGGTATCTCCGGTGTCTCCGGTATCTCCGGTGTCTCCGGTATCTCCGGTGTCTCCGGTATCTCCGGTATCTCCGGTATCTCCGGTATCTCCGGTATCTCCGGTATCTCCGGTATCTCCGGTATCTCCGGTATCTCCGGTATCTCCGGTATCTCCGGTATCTCCGGTATCTCCGGTATCTCCGGT
>Ga0316206_1001956_pt1 | contig 15571 bp, 14 predicted proteins | sample 6monthpyrite_MG_FD_204942 | JGI IMG/M metagenome (GOLD analysis project Ga0316206, IMG submission 204942) | Microbial mat bacterial communities from mineral coupon in-situ incubated in ocean water Damariscotta River, Maine, United States -... | ecosystem: Environmental > Aquatic > Marine >... | reverse complement strand
AGTCCAACTCAATTTATTTGAGCGAAGAAGTCTTAAAGAGATCCTGAATCCTGAACCACCGAGACATAAAAAAAGCGAACCTCAGATGAGGTTCGCTTTATGATTACCAACTATGGGACAGTAGTGAGTTCCCCCTCCCTTTACGGGAGGGGGCTAGGGGGGAGGGGGAAAAAATTAAAGGAGTCGGTGTTAATGGATAATCATTGGCACTAAAAATGCTCATTTATTTCATATGAATTTCGTTTGGTTCTCTGGCTCGTTGTTATCCATGGATGCACTTATTTAGTACTTCTGCTAAAACCACCCATTTCTGGAATACTTTTTGCAACCCACATGGGTATGTATCGTGAGTTAACTATTTCTGTTCGTTTTACCCTGATTCTGAGTATTTTTATTCTCGGCAGTACCGGCTGTGGCCTTAAATTTGGCTCCGAGGCGCGCCAAGCATCTGAAAATACTAATAAAAATAAATCATCATCAAAGTTTGTTGAGGTTGATAACACCAAATCTGAGCCAAAGGTGATGGCGGCAAAAAGTCCCGCGGCAAATGAAAGTAAGCCAGCTAATACGGCAGAATATGTCCGCATGGGCAAGGAACGTCGTATTAAATACAAGCACCCGGATGATTCATCTGCAAGCATGGCTAAATCGTCGGAGTCGCAACCTACTTCACCTATAGCACTAGTGAAGGGTGCCCACCAGAATATCAAGAATGCAGTTCGCGCGACGCACGAAAAAATAATGACAAAACTTGGGCGACGTAATTCAGAGCCGGAAAAGGTTTTATATCCCACTGTTCAGTTATTTGGAGCGGGCTTAAGACAGTCACAATGGCTGATATCTTCAAAAGATATCGAGTGCTTTATAACACATCCAATTCCTCGTTTAGGACGAGCCAAATTTAACTATAATCCTGTGCAAAAGCTTAGATTTATTTTTGAAGTTGATCACCCGCCCGCCAGAAATCTTGAAATAAAAGATAAACGCTATGAGCGGGCATTGATGACCGATATCTACCCTTACCCTGAAGTAGGCGCCAAATTAGAATCTATTCCACCCGATTGGAAACCTTTTGCGACAAAGAAAATGCTGGGGTACATCCCTTTTAAGAAGGGCTTCCAACCTTTTATTTTACCGCACCATCAACGCTTGTTTGCGGAAGAGCTAACTATGAATACAAAACATAGTGCGCAAAAAAATCAGGTTCGCCAAACACAGGTACAAGTTGCCTCAATCACTAATGATTATTTACCCGAGATATGGCCGGATAGATTGATGGATGAGTTAGAAGAAGGAATGTTAATCCGCTTGACTTATCGAGACTGGGTCGATGGCACTCAGGATATTATTAGTACTATTTCTCCTATTAACTTTATTAAAATGAAAGTTAAGTTTGAAAGCTGTATTAGCAAGTTACCCAAATATGATTTTAACAAGTTTAAAGAAACCCGGTTACACTTTACAAAAAAACAGCATAGTTTAAGTAAAAAAATGCGCAGAAAATTAGAACAAATGGTTAAGTTTATTAAACTCGATGACACAATAAAAAAAGTAATGATTAAATCCTATACCGATAGCATGGGCTTTAAACGGGTTAATAAAATTGATGCCAAAGCTCAGGCGCAGGCCATTAAAAGTTATATGAAAAAACTGGGTATGAGTGTACCAATAACGGCCATAGGTATTGGTGAAGGGCCGTTTGTCGCTTCAAATCGCAGTTCTGCCGGCAGGGCAAAGAACCGCCGTAGCGTTATTACATTGATAAAATGATAGGTTTCCAGCCGCGCTTAGCGGCGGGTTACAAAATCTCTGGGGTTTGCCATTGGGGTTTCCAAAGGGGGGAGTAAGCGTAGCTCTCCCCCCTCTGCGTATTTGATGGGGGTTCGGCAAATTTATTTGACGATATATAATTGGCTAACGACTAATAAGCCTGATTTCGGTATAATCCGCACAATTTAGAGTTTCTTGCTGCGGAGCATATTATGTCAGATGTTAAAAAAGTCGTTCTCGCCTATTCAGGCGGGTTAGATACTTCCATTATTTTAAAATGGCTCGAAGATGTGTACCACTGTGAAGTGGTCACCTTTACAGCCGATATTGGTCAGGGTGAAGAAGTCGAGCCTGCACGCGCCAAAGCCAAGGCAATGGGTGTTAAAGAAATTTATATTGAAGATTTACGCGAAGAATTTGCGCGTGACTTTGTCTTCCCAATGTTCCGCGCCAATACCATTTATGAAGGTGAATATCTATTAGGAACCTCCATTGCACGCCCACTCATTTCCAAACGCTTAATCGAAATTGCCAATGAAACCGGTGCAGATGCCATATCACATGGCGCAACGGGTAAGGGTAATGACCAGGTGCGGTTTGAGTTAGGTGCCTATGCATTAAAACCGGACGTAAAAATTATTGCACCCTGGCGCGAATGGGATTTAAGTTCACGTGAGACTCTCATGGCATATGCCAAAGAACATAATATTCCAGTTGATTATAATAAGGGTAAAAAGTCACCTTACTCAATGGATGCAAACTCGTTACACATTTCCTATGAAGGCGGTGTGTTGGAAGACCCATGGGTAGAACCCGAAGACGATATGTGGCGTTGGACTGTTGCACCAGAACAGGCGCCAGACAAAGCAACCTATATCGAATTAGGTTTTAAAAATGGCGATGTCATTTCAATTGACGGCGTAGCCAAGACTCCGAATCAAGTTATGGAAGAATTAAATACTATTGGTGGCGCAAACGGCATTGGCCGTGACGACATTGTAGAAAATCGTTATGTCGGTATGAAATCGCGTGGTTGTTACGAAACTCCAGCCGGAACCATTTTATTAAAAGCCCATCGTGCGATTGAGTCCATTACTCTGGATCGCGAAGTCGCACATTTAAAAGATGAGCTAATGCCTCGCTATGCCAACATGATCTACAACGGTTACTGGTGGTCACCCGAACGCGAAATGATGCAAACAATGATCGATGCATCACAAGTAACAGTTAATGGTGAAGTGAAACTTAAACTTTATAAAGGCAATGTTGTTGTAGTGGGAAGACAATCTGCAAGCAATAGTTTGTTTGATGAAAACATAGCAACCTTTGAAGATGACCAGGGTGCTTATGACCAAAAAGATGCAGCCGGCTTTATTAAACTCAATGCACTGCGTTTACGGATTGCAGCAAGAAAGAAAAAATAACGCAGGTTAGTCCTTGCGAACACAGGTTAGTCATTGCGAGCGATAGCGTCGCAATCTATCTTTGTTCGGGATAAGATTGCGACGCTATCGCTCGCAATTGTATGTGTTAGGTAATTCGTTGATGAAATAATAATAACACTGTATATAATCTAGCCGCTTTATTTAAGGCGGCTTTTTTTTGCTCCAAATTCTTTGTATTGGTTATATTATCGTGTAATCTTATGGAGTAATATTGATATGGTTAAAGAACGTACAATAGTGTACGTTATATCCGGTATTAGGCGGCACGCCGCCTATTACATAAGTTGCGGTAGCCGCCTAAATCACTGTTAGGTAATAAATATGATGGCTAAAAAATTATTGAATAATTTAATTATAGTAATTTTAATTCTGAATATATCTGGTTGCTCAACACCTTCAGTTACTCCAAATACAGCTTCAGAAATGGATTGGATTAATTATGGTATGAAAATAAAAGAAGTGGAGTTCCAGCTAGATCATTCAGGAAAACCACTTTTTAAATTTGGTGATTTTGGTTTAGAGTATTATATAACGGTTTATCGTCCATCACGGAAAAGTCAAAATTACTTATTTATCTACGAAAATAAGAAGCTTGTTTCAATAGTAACAGCCTATAATGGCGTTAAAATTTGGCAAGATAATTTTGGTAAATATAGTCAGTCTCTTCCTAAAAAAGAAATGTTTCGTGCTGTAGTTGAAAGTTTAAAAGATAACGCCATTTCAGAAGAATTATCTTTTACTGGAAGAAATTCTACTAATAGCAATGAACATGACGGAGCAGGTATTGAATTATTAGCAGTTCAAGTGGGCTTGTTTATTCCAGGAGTACGAGAAATCTTATTGGGTACTAGCTTGGTTGCAATGGGAGGCTCAAGCTCACCATCAAATGAAAAAATTGAAAAATTAAAGCCAATTGAAATTAATTCTCAAAAGTACTACCAACAATTATTAGGTAAATTTGACAAGGTAAAATTATCCGAAAACAAAAATTCAATAGTATCAAAATTGGGTAAGCCAAATCACATATATAATATAAAGAAACAAACGTTGCTTGTATATTCTGGGGTAGAAAATACAATTTTAGGCTTAGTAAATAATAAGCTTGAATGGCTAGCATTTGATTATCCTCTGTCAATAAAAGGTATATAAATGCCGTTTAGTGAATTAATAACATTACCTAACAAGACATTAAACATCGCAGGTTTTCCAATCCTGCTTGGACAACCAACCGCTCGCTTTGCTCGGGTTGGTTGCCAGTTAATTAGGCGTTATATTTAAAAATAAAATGGAAATCACTCTTCTTCGTCATGGAAAACCAAATATCTCACACCGGCGGTGGTTGAGTGCATATTCGTTTTCTCATTGGGTGGAATCTTACAATTTGGCAAGTCTTTCCGAAAATTCAAACCCACCTATAAGTACCATTGAACATGCATCTAACTGCAAAGCCGTTGTATGCAGTGAATTAGTTCGTTCAACGGAGTCCTCTATAAAGTTACATAAAAACAAAATAACTCTTTCAAGCGCAATGTTTAATGAAGCAGGGTTGCCAATAGCGAAATGGAAATTTATAAAATTACCCCCTAAACTTTGGGCAATATTCTTTAGAGTACTCTGGCTTTTTGGCTATTCCAATAATTCAGAATCATTCAGTGAAACCAAATTAAGAGCCACAGAATCAGCGAATAAACTTATAGCCTTAGCTCAAGAGTATGAAAAAGTCCTTTTTATTGGCCATGGTGTTTATAATCGAATATTATCTAGAAAATTAATCGAAGCTGGTTGGTCTGGTGAAAGAACACCAAGTGCAAAACATTGGGGTTTTAGTGTATATACTTTATAAAAAATATAAGGCATTAAACATTGCATCGCATTACCATGCTCTGCTTGGACGTCCAATCGCTAGCGCGTTTGGCAGCCAGTTAATTAGGCGTGATCTGTAAAAAACATGATTAGAGAAATCACTAAAAAACTTAAATCCATTGCGCTTCTCGAAGCCATCATCAGTCCAGAGTGGGAGTATCGGTATTACTCATATAATTCAAATTGGGGGGAAGATGAAGAAATGGCCTCAATGAGAGATGGTAGTGGAGATGAATGGTTTTTATGGGTAAAAAATGACTTAGCTGCATTAAAGGTAATGAGTCAGGAGTTCGATACGCTTAACGACATTGAGGCTATAAAAAATCAATTTCCTACAGACTATGTTTCATTTATTTCTGAACCAGCATTCTCAATTAATGAAAGTACTTCACTTTGGTATCTAAGCGAAACTGAATGGGTTAAATTTGATGTGAACGAAGAAGAAACTAAGGAACTAATAAAAGTCTTTGAGTTTACCGCATCAGAATACAAAGAATGGGCTGAAGATTATTACGAAAATGAATTTCCATTAGAAGCGATTGAAAAAATCATGGCTGGTAATTGCTCTGATAGTGAAGTTCATTTATTAAACGAAGACCTATCTTATAAAGACATAGAAGACGAAATTAATGAAATTGGTTACAACAGATAAAAAGGAATAACGAGACATGGGTCTCGTTAATTCAACTGTTATGTGAAAATTGAGTGAGGAAATATGAACGAATATCCAAATTGGAAAGATGGAAAAACACCTCATACATGTAAATCAGCAACGATCACTAAGTTTAAACGGGTTCGTAATGCCGATATTCTCGAGGTGAAAAATGCCAAGTATCGTAATGCTACTTTGTCGGGTAAGTTTTTACTTGCAAAACCTCCAACAGCTAAACTACCAGGAAGATTACAGATCCGTTGTTCATGGTTCGGTGTAACTCCCCCAACAACGTACCCTCAACTCAGTTTAGTAGGTAAAACAAAAGTTATTAAAAATTATACCGGAAATGATGTGGCTGATGATATTTCATAATATAACCGGTAATAGGCGGTAATGGGGACGGATTTATTTAATGCTAGCAAAAATAAATCTATCCCAGTTTTTAAATCAAGGTTTACTATCGACCAATACGATCGCTGTGAGGTACTGAAATGGTAATAAATAGAATAAAACAAATACCAGGGCGTCATTACACTATGAATGCTAATACTAATAAGTATAGAACTCGACTAATTAGCCTATTATTTCTAGGTATATTTATATCACCCGTGTTTTCTCAGTCAGATGTATCTATAGAAGAATTAACGGTATTAATTGACAAAGATACGACAAATGCCCAGCTTTATATCAAACGCGGCGACGTTTATTTTAAAAAAAGGAATTTTTTTGATGCGGTAGAAGATTATACAACAGCCATCGAACTTGATTCTAAGGCTGACCAAGCTTACTTTGGTAGGGGAATGGCACTTGCTCGACAAGGTATGATTAGTGATGGGATATCTGATTTATCTTTATTCATCAAACGCAATCCAAATAGCTCGCTTGCTTACACCAAACGAGGCGTACGCTATATGTGGTTGCTAGATTTCGATAATGCTGAAAAAGATTTAATAAAAGCTCTGGTGCTAGCTCCTGAAAATGCTGAAGCTCATGATGACCTAGGTGTCATTTACGCCAAAAGAGGGAAGTATGAAAAAGCCGTAGAACATTTTAAGGCAACGATTCGAATTGACCCAAGTTACCAGAAGGCATATCACAACTTAGCGATGACATTGTTTTTAGTTGAGCAGGATGCGGGAGCATTGTTAATGGTCAATCAAGCGTTAGAGTTTAATTCAAACCACAGGGAAGCATTAATGCTTAAAAGCCTTATTCTTGAAAAGCTTGGTCGTTACGAAGAAGCTGCTTCAGCCAAGGAAGACGCAGAATTTTTACCTGAAACTAACTGGAGTGAAAGCGTGTCGGTAGAATAACTGAATGTTTGGGGTAATGGGGACAGATTTCGTACAAGGAGTTTAGGGTAATGGGTACGCTACGATATATTTTTACACTCACCCTACTAACTTTTAGTCTGGGGTTACCTGCAGTACCTGGCTACAAAACTCCCCAGGAAATTTGCTCAACGCAGGGGGATAAAGCAAAAAACGGCCAAGTCCTACAATCCATTAACGATGTCAGTTTGCTCAACGAAACCGATTTGTCTTGCATTATCGCACCCAAAAGCTTCAAAGAAGTGTCTAACATCGTACGATGGATAAACGAGTGGAATAGAACTAATAAAAAAATCCATATCAGTGTTGCAGGTGCCAGACACAGTCAAGGTGGGCACATAGCATCAAATCTCGGTATCGTATTGGATATGAAGCACCTCAACTCGGTAGACAACCCAACAAAAATTAAAAATGGCTTGTGGACAGTTAAAGCTGAGGCTGGCGCATTATGGAGTGATATACACCGCTCCATCAGAAAATTTAAAGGATATTCACTCGCAAACAAGGTTCAGCAAAGTTCAACACCCTTTACGGTCGGCGGCACGCTATCAGTGAATGCTCATGGCAGAAGCTTTAGTTATGGTAGCATTATTAATAGTGTAGAAAAATTCACCATTGTATTACCAGACGGTACTATTACTAGTGCTAGCCGTACTGAAAACACATCGCTTTTTAAACAGGCAATAGGTGGCTATGGGTTATTCGGTGTCATTGTGGATACCACTTTAGAACTTCATGAAAATCATTACCTAAAACCCGAAGCTGACCCTTTTGATTCCCCCGAAGCGTATATAACATTACTGACGGAAACGCTAAAGGATACACCAAGACATAACATAAAACGTGACGAATCAGGCTCCCTGGAATCTGAAACCCTTTCACCAATCGCGTTTCTATTTGCAACTCTTTCCCTTGATAGTGAAGGCTTTTTGACAAAAGGCATCGCTTATACCTATCGCCAGCTACACGATATCGACAAAACTGGATTTGTAAACCCAGATCCAGAGCCAAACCTGTTTAACCTAAGAGCTTTAGTAACAAAGATTGGATTCTGGCTTAAACGAAAAGGCTTGCTTGTCACTACAGCTCAAAAAGCTCAATACAAATTTTTAATGACTCAAGACACGCGACTAAAGGTTCTAACTCCACCAATTGAACCTATTTTGGCAGCCGCGAGTATTAATAAGCCAGATTTACTACAGGAATACTTTATCCCGGTCAGGCAGATGCCTGAATTCCTAAATCATGTAAAAGAGGTGTTTTCAAACAATGGCGTCATATTAAGCAACGCATCCTTGCGCTTCATTCCCAAATCTCGGAATTCATCACTCTTAACTTACGAATCGGCAACAGAGGATAAATTAGCTATCGTACTTTATTTCTCGCTCAGGCTTAACAAAAAGAATATCGCTGAAGCCAAAAAATGGACACAAGATTTAGTCGATAAATCTATTGCACTGAAGGGGCGTTATTACCTTCCTTATCAGCAATGGCCTAGCAAAGAACAATTCAAGCAAGCTTATCCGAATTACAATATTTTCAAAGAGCATAAAATAGCTGAGGATCCTAACGAAGTATTTTCAAACAAGTTTTACCAATACTATTTGAATTCGACTATTTAGTACGACAACAGAGTATTAAGACTTTTTATTTGTATATAACTAAGGTATCTACTTTTCGTGGGTAACATCACAATCAAGGGGGATAAATGATTCATTTAATATGTGGCCCAATTGGGGCAGGGAAAACAACTATAGCTCATAAGATTTCTGAAGATTGTGGTGCAATACGATTTTCTGAAGATGAATGGTTAAATATACTTTTTATACCTGATGCACCTAATACTCTGTTGGAGCAACCAATGGAAGAAATTGCATTATGGGCATCAGAGAAATATCTTAGATGTAGACGGCAAATATGGCATATTTGCCAACAGTTATTAACACAAGAAATACCAATTGTACTAGATGGTGCAGCTGCTAATAAAGAACAAAGAGATGAAATTAGAAAGAAGGCAATAGAAAATAATGTAGGTTTTCAACTTCATTATGTAACTTCAGATAAAAATACTCGAAAGAAAAGAGTGTTTGAACGAAATATTGAAAAAGGGAAAACATATTCTATTGAGGTAACTGAGGATATGTTCAATAAAATGGAAATATTTTTTGAAGCGCCAAAAGATGAAGAGTTAATTGGGGCTGAAATTATTGAAACATAAGTATAGAATGCTAAAAACGTGTTCATAACTGACTCTGTAACACGGCATTTTTTTTGCATAACCCGCAAAAAAAACCGCCATGTACTACACAGTTTAACTTAGGGTTATGCAATCAAGGGATAGAGCATGAAACTAAAAATAATTATCGTAATATTCACACTTATCGTTATCTCTCTCGGCTTTATCACAACGTCACAAGCAAAAGCTATAGTTTAAATCACAATGGAAAAAATAAATCTGTCCCAGTTTTCGATGAAACAAGGTGTTAACAAAGAAAATACACTCGGACAGCCAAAAGCTACGCAGCTCGTGCCTCGCTATGTAACCTTTGACTGACACTGATTTGGGATGTTATAAATAAATATAAAAAATGGAGGTAATATATGTTTGTTATTCTTTTAAAGTTTTCTGAGAATAAAAGCAAAGCAGCTGAGTTTATGGATGGCCATAATCAATGGATACAACAAGGTTTTCAAGATAGTATTTTTCTATTGGTAGGGAGCCTTCAACCAAACCTGGGTGGCTCTGTATTAGTACATAATATTTCATTATCAGAGCTAGAAGAGAGAGTAAAAGAAGATCCATTTGTAAAAGAAAATATCGTAACTAGTGAAATTCTTGAAATTGAGCCAAAAAAAGCTGATGCTCGATTGAGTTTTTTAGTTGAATAAAGCGTTAGAAGCATAAAGGAATACTCGAAACGATGAGTTCATTTCCCTCGTATGACCGTTATGATGCCTTAGCGTTAGCTGAGCTTGTAAAACAAAAGGAGGTCTCACCTCAAGAGCTGCTCACTGATACAATGGAAAGACTGCTAAAAGTAAACTCAAAAATTAATGCTGTAATCTGTCAAACCAGCTCTTTAGCTGATTCACTTATTAAAAATTTAGATAAAACCAGTATTTTTTCTGGAGTGCCTTTTCTTGTAAAAGATTTAATGTTGCCTTTTAAAGATACTCCTATGTCCAATGGTAGTGTCGCTATGAAAGATTATATACCCTCTGAAAACAGCAAAATGGCTTGTAAGCTAAATTCAGCTGGACTCATTACATTCGGAAAAACATCAACATCTGAATTAGGGGCATCTTCTCTAGTGAACACCAATGCTTTCGGAGCAACATTGAATCCTTGGGATATTACAAAAAATTCAGGTGGATCAAGTGGTGGCAGTTCAGCCGCTGTTGCTGCAAGAGTTGTCCCTATGGCTTATTCAAGTGATGGCGGTGGCTCAATCAGACTACCTGCTTCATATTGCGGCATATTTGGTTTCAAGCCATCGCGCAATATAAATAGATATGAAAATATGTCTGATGCATGGGGTGGAGCAGTTGTAAGCCATGTGTCAACAATATCCGTTCGCGACAGCGCAGCGTATCTTGATTTGATGACAGATAAAATAGGTGCAGCATATTCTGTGTCAAACCCAGAAGAAAATACTTATCTACACTCAGTTTCTAAAAAAATACAAAAACTCACTATAGGTTTGATCACCGAATCACCGACACGTACCCCGGTGTATGACGAATGCATTAATGCAGCGACAACTGCAGCAACATATTGTGAAGCACTTGGTCATAATGTTGAACATACAAGCTGGAATTTTAATGGTAGAGAGTTAATGCGGGCATTTTTAACGGTTGTTTTTAGTTACACCCATCAAGATGTTAGTAACATGGCGAGCTTGTTAGGGGTTGATACTAAAACTTTAAAAATTGAACTTAATACACGTTTTATGTCAGTTGTTGGCAGTGGAATAAATATTGAAAAAATAAAGGGTTCTCTCAGAATATGGGAATCAGCAGCTCAAAAAATGGCGCAGTTACATCAACGGTACGATGTTATTCTAACCCCGACAGTAGCAACGGCACCTTTGCAGAGTAACGCTCTCGATCCAAGCACTATTGAAAAAATACTAATGCAATTTTTGAATTATACAGGGCTAGGGAAAAAAATTTTCAACGAGAATTTTTTAGAAACATTGATAGATAAATCAATCTATCAAACACCCTTTACACCCATTGCAAATATGACGGGACAACCTGCCGTTTCTATACCATTATATTGGGGGAAGGACGGCTTACCTCATGGAGCACACTTTATGGCTGCTGAAGGCAATGATCAATTATTGTTTATGTTAGCTGGTCAGTTGGAAACAGAATACCCTTGGGAAAATAAGGTGCCATCTGTTAACTAAATTTCAAATATTTTTGGTCAGAGATAAAAATTATCTGATGATATTATATGTTACTCTGCATAAAAATATCGTGTTCGTCTAAATCACAGTAATGTGTAAAATTAAAAAAGACTATAAAATAGATACCCCAATTAATTTCTGACACCTCTTTACTCGGAAATATTATTATATGGCTAGTTCTCAACATAAATTCGATACGGCAATCTGGAAGGTGGTTTCCAGTATTGGCAGTGGCCGGGTTATGAGCTATGGCGAAGTAGCACGAGCAGCAGGTTACCCACGTCATGCGCGCATGGTGAGTAAGGCGATGAGTCGGTCTAACGAGACATTGCCATGGTACCGAGTTGTTCGGTCTGATCGTACGCTTGCTTTTGATGTGGGCAGCGAAGCTTATAAAAAGCAGCGTAGCCTACTGGAAGAAGAGGGTGTACAGTTTACTAACGGAAAAGTTGTACCTGTATATTCTGACGACGACAAGGATCTTGATGAGCTGCTTTGGGGGCCGGATTAGAAAAAAAATAAAAGGGGGGAGAGTCGCCAATTAAAAAAATCGCGGCTGTTCCTCATTTAAAAAATAATCCTTCCAGCACCTTTACCTCAGGAGCGAGCCAGCCGCTTTAAGAAACCATCACGCGAACCAGCATTAATCCAGCCCGTGGCGATCGTTTTGCTGAGCTCACTATTCACCCGGCCACGATGGATGTGAGAGGGAGAGGCGGGAAAGATCACCAACTTGCCCCGTTCCGCCACCTCGTGATGCTCCTGCCAGTGAAATTCCGTGCCGGCTTCCGCTACAGAATCGCAGTAGAGGATCCAGGCCAGCACGCGGTGCACCGGCTCGGTGGCTTCGTCGCTAATCGTCCAGTCGCAGTGCCACTGCCGAAAGCCTTCGCCTGGGGCATAATGCTGCAGGTTGAACACCGGCATCACAAACAATTCCTGATCCGGGCAGACCTCGCGGAACAGAGGCCGCTCCTGCTGATAGTGCTCCAGCCCTGCTGTGACACCTCGCATAATCAGATCTGCAAGAGCGAATGATTCTGGATCAGAACGGCTGAGCGCCACGAGGCTGATGTCCGTCGAGATCTTGGCGGGCTCTGCGTTGCTGCCGCCGGGACCGAAGGCTACGCCCGGCCGCTGCAGATCCTGGCGTCGCTCAAAGAAATCCATGACGCCATCAGCAACAGCTTCGAAGCCGGCATTGTGGTAGCGACCGATTAGTTGCATGCTGGGGACGATGCCTTCCAAGGGATGGCGATCAGGGCTTCCAGCCGTTGCCAGCGACTACGCGAGTGGCCCGCTATGTTTTGTTTCATACCGTATTGAATGCTGCTAATGACCATCACTTTCACCTTTTTTTGTTTGAATCTACCACTGATTATCTTACTATACCTTGCTTAATGACATAGGTGTCAGATCTTGCCTTTTCACAGGTGCGAAGTAAGAATTGAATATTACAAATTTAGATGCTTCCTTTAAAAACAAATATAAATTCAAAGTCACGCTATTGCTTGCAATGACGACTATCTATTTAAATGATTGTTTTTTGTTTTCGCCATGACCGCTGTGTACGCAGTGGTTAAAAATTTAAGTAATGTTTTATTAGCTAAACTTCTTGGCAACCCAATAATCAACACTTGCACACTTCCCTGCTTCTATAAAGAATAAAGCAAGCAACAGAAGTAAATAGGTTATTGCAACAAGTGGAGTCAGAATACAGCTTTTTATAATATTAGCAAAATCCGTGTTCTGGAATTTCCCCTCTTTACTACAGCATATTCGGTTTAACATTCCCCACTTTTTTAAACACCATTATTCATGGATTTTCTAAAGAATTAGTTATTAATGCCGATAACTCCTTTACTTATCTGTTGTATTTCTACTGTTTCAATAGTGATGGTTGATATACACCAGATAGAAGACCTAAACACAAAAATATGAAAGTAAAATATAAACTTATTTCCTCTTTATTAATCCTCCTCTCTCTAATGGGCTTGATCGGTTATTTCGGAATGATCGCAAGTAGTTATGTGGCAGCATCTTACGAAGGAAAAGATGAATATTTCAGGTCAATTGCTTTAAGTGCTACCGAGATGAGTGGCGAGGTGAAAAATCTCGAAAGTTTTTTGATTCTACATCTGACCATTGCAAATAAATTCTCTAAAAAAGCGTTTCTTAAGGAGTATGAGTCTTTAAATAATAAAGTGAATGAGATCAAGAAAAATTTTGTGTTATCTCAGGTAACTGAATTTAATGAAAAAGTGAACAATGATTTAGAAAATCTACAAAAGACGGGTATATTTTTAATTGAGATGCATAATAATTATTTTGTTAACACAGGAAATTTTATATTTGTAAAATATAGAGACCAAATTAAAAGTTTCCATGCTAGCAGTTCAGCAATAAGAGAAATAGGAGTTAATCTTGCCGATGAAAATACACTTTACTTGAACAGACAAAAACCAATAACTATAGCTTCAGAATTAGGAGGTTATGCTAAAAGAGCAGAAGGTCATTTAATGTTATTTTTAATTTTGAATGATTCTAATGATAGAGAGAAGTTTTTCAAGCGATACAAGTCATTAATGGAACGAATAGTGATCCTTAGGCAATTGACAAAACAGCCGGTTGCCAGAGAAATTATTGATAAAATGAAAGTTGAAGCTAAAAAAATACTGCAGATAGGGAATGTTTTGTTAGAAGCTTATGATAAAGATCGCAAACTAGATAATGGTTTCCGTATTCAGAAATATGGAAGTCGTATTCAGGATTTATCTTATACTGCTTCTTTAATAAATGAATATAGTAATAAAGTAATGGCTTATAATTTTAATTGGGAAACCAATAAAACAAGAATTGCCAGGGAGAAGGCAAACGCTATACAAATAAGTATCATTGTGTTGGTTATTTTCTGCATTTTTTTTGCTTCTTTTCTTGGATATGTATTATATAGACCAATTACAATGTCAATAGAAAAATTAAAATTTATGACTGCTGAAATTGCAAATGGAAATCTTGATGTGCAGACTGGAATTGAAACAAATGATGAATTTTATGAACTAGGTGTTTCATTTAATCGAATGAGTGAAGCATTAAAATTATCCAGAGAAAAATTATTATCCGCGAAAGAGGCTGCGGAAAAATCTAATCAGGCAAAATCCGAGTTTCTTTCTAGTATGAGCCATGAATTGCGTACACCAATGAATGCAATTCTGGGCTTTGGGCAATTACTCAAAATGGATGCTGAGGGATTTAATAACAGCCAGCAAGAAAATGTTCAGGAAATTCTTGATGCTGGTAGTCATTTGCTACATCTTATCAATGATGTTCTTGATTTAGCTAAAATTGAATCAGGTAAAATTGACATAGATGTATTTCCTACTCCTGTTAATAAAATATTACAAGAATCTATTGCTATGATTAAATCTCAGGCTGCAGCGCGACAGCTAAAAATTATGGATTACGTTAGTAAAAATAACTACAGCGTACTGACTGACTCAAGCCGATTGAAGCAGGTTTTCTTAAATATTCTTTCAAACGCAGTGAAATACAACCGTGATCATGGAAGTATTATGATTCAGGCTGAGACTATTGATAATAAACATCTTCACATATGTATAACAGATACAGGCAAAGGATTATCTGACGAAGAAATAACTCAACTGTTTATACCTTTTAATCGATTGAACACAAAAGAAAATATTGAGGGTACCGGTATAGGTCTTGTGATTACTAAATATTTGATTGAAGCAATGGGTGGATCCATTGGAGTTGAAAGCATTCGAAATAAAGGAACTACTTTTTGGATAGAGCTTGCATTGTCTATTGATAGCTAATTTGTAAATTATGAGTGGGTCAGAACACAGATTTCAATAATTGGAGTCAGAGCCTGATGGATCCCCACGAATTTATTCAGCAAACTGTTCTTGAATGATATTGAGCTGCACCCATGCTGCATCAATATCATTTTTTGATAGCCGTGTTTTCGTATTATAAATAACCTGTAATCCTATGAATACCATCGATAGTACTTTTCTTTTGCGTATACTATTGGCCTGAAATTGATAATGTTTTTCCGTTAACACCATCGCCATC
>Ga0316206_1001955_pt1 | contig 15577 bp, 13 predicted proteins | sample 6monthpyrite_MG_FD_204942 | JGI IMG/M metagenome (GOLD analysis project Ga0316206, IMG submission 204942) | Microbial mat bacterial communities from mineral coupon in-situ incubated in ocean water Damariscotta River, Maine, United States -... | ecosystem: Environmental > Aquatic > Marine >... | reverse complement strand
CACATCTGCTCATATTCATGCAGGTGCTGTCGGTAACACTGGTGCTGTTGTATCAACTTTCATTCAGGACAGTATTGATACTGATTTCTGGTCGGTAAGCGATATGCTATCAGGTACTGATATTGACGATTACCTGTCAGGCAATCTTTATTTCAATGTTCATTCAACGGCTAATCAAAACGGAGAAATTCGTAGCCAGATAAATCCTTAATAAGTCATCGGGGCCAGTTTTTCCGGCCCCATTTCTGGATACCAATATGAACATATGTAAATTAAAAAAGATAATCCTGCTGTTTTCTACAGCACTGTTAATTTCATGTAATGCCGGAACTGGTGAAGGCCTGGATCAAAATGGCAAACCACTTAGTGGTAATAATTCAATTCCATTAGCAGCAAACTTTAATTCCGTACAGGCCAATATTTTTACACCCAGTTGTGCAACATCCGGGTGCCATAGTGGCAGTGCACCTGCCGAAGGGCTATTGCTCACTGAAGGTAATAGCTTTAGCAATCTCGTTAATATTTCCAGTAATGAGGTTGCACTACTCAATCGTGTTGAACCCGGCAATGCCGCAGATAGTTACCTGATCAGAAAAGTCGAAGGAACGGCCAGTGTTGGTTTGCAAATGCCTCGTAACCGCCCTGCATTATCAACTGAAAAAATTCAGGCACTTCGAGACTGGATTAACAATGGTGCTTTAGGTCCGAGCTTAAGCTCAATTCAAAACAATATTTTTAATCAGCGCTGTATTTCCTGTCACACGGGCACTAACCCTCCGGCAGGATTGAATCTGGAAGAAGGACAGTCTTTTACCACTTTAGTTAATGTACAAAGATTATTCGATCAACCAGAAATACGAGTAGTTGCCGGCAATGCAAGCTCAAGCTTTCTAATCGACAAACTGGAAAATAATAACCTGGGTGGCTCTCGTGTTGATCAAATGCCATTAGGCGGACCTTATCTTGATCAGGACACGATCAATGTAATTCGAGACTGGATTGACGAAGGTGCTTTAAACAATTAACAGGATATAACATGTTTCGTTTTATATATTTTTCAACATCTTTGTTTTTTCTTCTGACTCAGGTTTCATTTGCAGAGCCATATCTTGCAGCCAGAACCGGACATCAATGCATGGCCTGTCATGTTTCTCCTACTGGTGGAGGTATGCGTACTGAATTTGGTCAAATCTATGGTCGTAGTCTTGCTGCATCCGGTTCTAAGACATCTGTCTTTTCCGCATCACTGTCTAACAGTATCCGCATGGGAGGTGATTTTAGAGGCGGCTTACAAAGCTCGAAAACACCTGATGAAGAAAATCAAAACAGTTTTGAAACCAAGCGCGCTAACATCTATGTACAAGCGAAATTACTTGAGAATCTATCATTTTATGTTGATCAGCAATTAGCGCCAGCGAATGAAAATCGCACCGCCTGGGTTAAGTATCAAACATCTGATTATTATTTACGTGCTGGTCAATTTTTTATTCCCTATGGGATCAGGCTCGAAGATGACACGGCCTTTATCAGACAAATAACCGGCATTAACTTTGCGACTGCTGATAACGGTATAGAACTGGGTAGAGACATTAACAACTGGAGTAGCCAGTTTGCATTAACCAATGGTACGGCAGGAGCCACCGAAAATAATCAAGAAAAACAGCTCAGCCTGCGACTCGCTTACATCACAAGCAAGTGGAGACTGGGCAGCAGTGTTAATTACAACAAAAGCCCTACTGTCACCAGAGACATGTTTAATATTTTTGCTATGGCTAGTATATGGAATATGGAATGGCTTATAGAACTTGATCAAATTGAAGATACAGAAGTTCAAACAACGAAACGACAATTACTGTTTGTTGAAGCTAACAAAGAAGTTATCAAGGGGCACAATCTAAAATTAACACTGGAATTTTATAATCCAGATATTGAAATAGATGAAGACGAACGGACCAGAAACAGCCTGGTGTGGGAGTATTTTCCTGTACCACAGATGCAGATACGTACTGGTTTTCGAGATAGTAAAGGCATCCCACAGAAGCCAGAAGACAATTTAAATGAAATATTTATGAATTTACATGCATGGTTCTAGTCATACTATTCAGAATAATGAGTCTGGATATGACAAATGGACAGTTTTAAGCAGGAAATTACCCGCTTGATACCACAATTAAGGCGCTATGCATTTGCACTGGTTAATCACAATGATATGGCTGATGACCTGGTGCAGGACAGCCTTGAACGCGCTTTAGCTAAACAGCATCTGTGGAACCCGTCGCTACCGATCAAACCCTGGTTATTAACCGTATTACACAATATTTTTGCAAATAATGCCCGCAAATATCGACGAACACCGTGCCTGGTTTCTATCCATGAAATAGAGGAAATTAGTGACAACAAAAATTCAGATGAATTATATTTAAATGATCTGCAATACGCCCTTGAACATCTTAGTGACGAACATAGAGAAATTATTCTTTTAGTCGGTCTTGAACAAATGAGTTACAGAGAAACTGCTACAATACTAGATATACCTCAAGGTACTGTAATGTCTCGATTAATGCGGGCCAGACAGAAACTAAAAGAAGTAATGAATAATCAATCGGATACAAGGAGAGCACAATGAGTTCTCCAGAAAATACAATAAGTGATATTGAACTACAGGCATATATCGATAATGAACTCGATAGCATTCGCCATGCGGAAATTGAAGAAATTGTAAATAGCAGTGCTGAACTGCAATTAAAAGTTGATGAGCTTCGTAGAATAAATAACGGGCTAGATACACTCTTTCAACCAAAACTGGAGGAAAAAGTACCTGAACGCATTAGCCATTTAGTTGCACCAGCTATTCGATCAAACCGTCTTGCTTTCGCGGCATCCATTTTACTGGCTATTACTATTGGCATGGTCAGTGGCTGGTACGGTCATTCTCGTATGCAGCTGCAAGTTAACCAATCACCAACAGCAGAAACACTGGTAAAAGATGCTTTTGCCTTCCATGCCATCTACACACCCGAGAAGAAACACCCTGTTGAAGTTAATGCCAGTCAGTATACTCACCTGGTAAACTGGCTTTCAAAAAGACTTGAAACTCAGATACGTATTCCTGATTTAGAAACATCTGGTTTTAAACTACTCGGGGGCCGATTACTAACCAGCGAAGAAAGACCTGCCGCTCAATTTATGTATGAAAATAACAATGGTCAACGTATAACCATATTTGCCAGAAACTGTGGCACAGAGGATTCTGAAACAGCGTTTAGCTACGCATCAAAAAACAATATCAACGGGTTTTACTGGACAGATGAAAATCTTAGCTTTGTAATACTCGGCGACATCAAGAAAAATGAAATTTCTGAAATTGCACATACGGTATATGAAGAAATGAATCGTTAGTGTATGCAAACATTATTCATCGTATGTTAATGTTATTTTCCTAATGCCTCTGCCTGCATTTGTTCAATAGTAGTATGCCGAACATCCCTTCCCTTCACCATATAAATAACATACTCACAAATATTCTTTGAATGATCACCAATACGCTCTAATGAGCGAGCCGACCAGATAGTATTTAATACACGACGAACATTGCGAGTATCTTCCATCATTAAAGTAATCATCTGACGCATTGCCGCTTCATATTCAGCATCAATCTTTGCATCTTCGGCTGCACAATGTAATGCTGCTTCAATATCTGTTCTGGCGAATGCATCCAATGAGTCATGTAGCATTTTACGAACATGATCACCTAAGTGCTGAATTTCCTGATACTGATTCTTAGGTCGTTCCATATCTGCCAGCTCAATTGCCATGCGAGCAATTTTTTCTGCTTCATCACCAATCCGTTCAATGTCAGTAATGGTTTTAACAATCATCATCACCAGGCGCAAGTCACTGGCTGTTGGCTGTCGTCTTGCAATAATCTGCATGCATTGTTCGTCAATCGAAACTTCTAAAGCATTTACTTTATAGTCTTCTTGAACAACACGTTCACCCAGTTCTACATTTCCTTCAACTAAAGCTGTTATTGCATTTTGCACATTAGTTTCTACCAGACCACCCATGGTCAGCACTTTATTTTTTACATCTTCCAGTTCTTCATCGAACTGTTGTGAAATATGTGAGTTATCCATCGTATTACCTTTGATTTTAAATTAAACCAATTTATCCGTGACCTTTTTAACCATAACGGCCAGTAATATAATCTTCAGTTTGTTTTTCAGTTGGATTGGTGAACAGGTTATCAGTCGCACCAAATTCAATCAAATCACCCATGTACATAAACGCCGTATAATCAGATACACGGGCAGCCTGCTGCATGTTATGCGTAACAATAACAATTGTGTATTCTGATTTGAGTTCGTAAATCAACTCTTCAATTTTTAATGTTGAAATAGGATCAAGTGCAGAAGCCGGTTCATCAAGCAATAATACTTCTGGTTTGATCGCAATGGCACGCGCAATCACCAGACGTTGTTGCTGACCACCTGAAAGACCTAACGCACTTTCATGCAGTCGATCTTTAACCTCATTCCAGAGTGCAGCACCCTTTAATGATTGCTCAACCGCTTCATCAAGAATATGTCGTTGCTTAATACCTTGCAGGCGCAAACCATAAGCGACATTTTCATAAATAGATTTTGGAAACGGGTTTGGACGCTGAAACACCATACCGACCCGGCGACGTAATGCAGATATGTCAACATCCGGATGATAAATGTTTTCATCATCTATTTTAATTTCACCTTCGATAGTAACGTTATCAACAAGATCATTCATGCGATTAAAACAGCGCAGCAATGTCGATTTACCACAACCACTAGGGCCTATAAATGCTGTCACCCGTTTTCTAGGAACCGGCATAGTAATCCCATTCAGAGCCTGCTTTTCACCATAAGACAGCTTCAGGTCATTAACATTAATACAGATGTCTTCATTTTCAAGACTAAGCGGTTGCCCGCCGGATGAAAGAATACTTCTGTCTATACCGTGTGTTAAAACTTCTTCACTCATTCGAGTATGCTCCGACTTGAGAGTCTTGCCAGATTAAACATCCAGCGCTTTAAATTTTTCGCGTAAGCGATTACGTAACATAATCGCACTCAGATTTAATAAAATAATAACCAGTACCAGCAAAAATGCTGTCGCATAAACCAGTGGTCTGGCAGCTTCTACATTTGGACTTTGGAAACCAACATCAAAAATGTGAAAACCAAGATGCATAAACTTACGTTCCATATGCAAGAACGGGAAGTTATCATCCAATGGTAATTCCGGCGCCAACTTTACAACACCAACTAACATTAATGGCGCAACCTCACCGGCGGCACGCGCTACTGCCAAAATTAAACCGGTCATAATAGCCGGGCTGGTCATTGGCAAAACAACACGCCATAAGGTTTCTATTTTTGTAGCACCTAATGCCAGACTGCCTTCACGTAAGTTGCGAGGGATACGAGCAAGTCCTTCTTCGGTTGACACAATAACCACAGGCACAGTTAATAAAGCCAGCGTTAAAGATGCCCAGATTAAACCAGGCGTACCAAACGTGGGTGCAGGCAATGCCTCTGCATAAAACAACTGATCAATATTTCCACCAAGGAAATAGACAAAGAACCCTAGTCCAAACACGCCATATACAATCGAAGGTACACCAGCCAGGTTATTAACCGCTATACGAATTAAACGTATTACGGGACCTTGCTTTGCATATTCACGTAAATAGACAGCAGCGACAACACCAAATGGTGTTACCAGGATGGACATTAAAATAACCATCATCACAGTACCAAAGATGGCAGGAAAAACACCACCCTCAGTATTAGCTTCACGCGGATCATCAAAGATAAAGTTATAAAAATTTAAAACATAGTGTCCGAGTTTTGCAAATACACTCATCTCATTTGGTTTGAGAATTGAAACTAACATTTTTAACGGGATGGTAATGACAGAACCACTGGAAGTAACAAAGCCAGCACTGTCTCTTGATATTTCTGCTCTCAAAGCATTTAGTTGCTTGATGACAATATCATACTTAGCATTGAAAGCATTTTCCTTGTCTTTAATCTCCTGAAGATTTTCAGGTGTATCATTTTTATCAAGTTCTAGTTTACGTTTTTTTAATCGCAAACGTTCAAGGCCATAATTAATTGAACTGATTTCATCTTTTTCAAGTGCTTCAAGTTTTTCACGCAACTCAAGAACCCGGTCAAAACGACGACTTAATTCTTCCCACGCATTATCTTCACTCGATACAACATTACCAGCCTGCTGAACATTTTTGAGGTAACCATAGAAGTTACCCCACTCCAGACGTTCAAGTTTTATTAAATCTTCAGGTGTGGACTGCGATGTAATGTTGTGCGCATAAATCCATTGAAAATCTGCAGCCTGTTCACGGTTACCACTTTTAATGAGTAATCGTTCTATGATCTCTGTATTTTCAGGTTTGTCTTTGCCTTCAACTTCCTTATATAAATTTAAAGGAATCTCAGCCCTTTCAATCAGTTCACCAATGACAACACGGGGCTTGCCCTCATCATATTGCATTTCATAAACATCAGAAATCCAGAAGTGACCCATTCCCTTGACCATAATCATGCCAAGAATACCCAGAACTAACAGCAAGCTAATACTAACGGCACCGGCATTTAACCAGATCCACGGCGTACCACTTCCCCACCAGCTTTTCATATTTTCTATCATCAAATCAAACTCGCTTTACAAGCTGCCGTACTGCTTACGCAGACGCTGCCGAACTATTTCAGCTGCCGTATTGAAGAGGAAGGTCACAACAAACAAGACCAGCGCTGCCAGGAATAAAATACGATAATGCGAACTATCTATTTCTGATTCCGGTAATTCAACGGCGACATTTGCAGAGAGCGTTCTCATGCCTTCAAAGATACTGAAATCCATGACCGCTGTGTTACCGGTTGCCATTAACACAATCATCGTTTCACCAACAGCGCGCCCCAGCCCGATCATCACTGCCGAAAAAATACCAGGACTCGCAGTTAATAATACAACTCGTGTTAAGGTTTGCCATGGAGTTGCGCCTAATGCCAGTGAGCCTTGTGTTAGATATTTAGGTACACTGAAAATTGCATCTTCAGTAATAGAGAATATGGTAGGAATAACTGCAAGACCCATAGCAATACCAACTACTAATGAATTACGCTGGTCATATCCAATGCCGAATTCACTTTCCATCCAGACACGCAAACTACCATTAAAAAAGAATGCTTCAAGAACTGGTCCCGCCGCTATTGCAAACCAGACGAGCAATGCAATGACAGGCATTAATAATGCGGCTTGCCATCCAGCAGGCACTCGGTAATGAATTTCTTTTGGAAGTTTTTGCCAGAGAACGGCAAACAGCAGGATGCCCGGCGGTAGTATTAGCAAAATACTAATAATACCGAGCAGATTATTTTCTACTACAGGTGCCAGCCACAAACCTGCAAGGAAACCAAGAATAACTGTTGGCAAGGCTTCCATGATTTCAATACCAGGTTTAACCCAGCTACGCATTCCCGCTGACATGAAGTATGCCGTGTAAATTGCACCCATAATAGCAAGAGGTGTTGCAAACAACATGGCGTAGAAAGCTGCTTTTAATGTACCAAACGCCAGAGGTACCAGACTGAACTTTGGTTCAAAGTCATTATCTGCTGATGAGGACTGCCATATATAATCCGGTTCACTATAACCTTCATAAGTGACTTCACCCCATAATGAATTCCATGATAATTCAGGGTGTTCATTTTTGATTTTGGTGACACTGATTTGCTGATGTTCATCTTCAACAATTAATCTGTTTGCTCTCGCAGACAATGCGAAATGTTCTGCTTTTGTGTCTAACAGATGATGCTCTGCAATTAAATTATCAGCCGTCGTGTGATAAATAACTAAAGTGCCTTTGCTATCAAGCAGCAATACACCTTTACGTCTGTATTCAGACTGAATATGAATAATCGCGTTATCATGTTTAAAGCCACGCACACGATTTAAGAAATAATTATTAGACTGATCACGCTGGATAGACCACTGACTAAAATCGCCATGTTTGTCAGCTGCTAAGAGTGAAGAGCCACCGATTAATAATTTAAGATCTGATAACTCTTCATCCGGTGGTAAAATTTTTGTCTGACTAACAAGCTCTGGTGTTTCAATATCAGAGATATCAAACACACTAACTTCACCTTGCTTGTTTGATAGATAAAGCCACAATGACTGATCATCTAATAAACTGATATCAACCGCTGTCTGGCTTTCAACATCAGTAACCGATTCTGCTTCTGCCAGTTCGTCACCCTCTTCTACTTCATATCGATAAAGTTTTATTTCATGATCCTGAGTCATAATACTCAGTGTCATTTTTTCTTCATCCAGTGTTATTGAATAAGATTTGATCGCATCTTCAAAAGAAAGCAATGACTCTTCGAATGGGTATTCAATTTGAGGCGTTAATACACGCTGATCATTTTTAAAACTGACTCGATATGAAATCTTGATGAAAAAAAGCTTATCTTCACCAAGTTGTAATGCCAGCCAGTTTTCCTGCAATCCAACCAGATTGGCCGATACAACGCCAAGATCTTCTGGCAGTTCAAGATCTATAACCTGAACCGTCTTGCCATCTGCCTGATCAAAGAAAACGGCCTTTCCACTATCAGTAAGTCGCATGGCCAATTTGCCACTTTCCTCAGGCAGGATAGTAACTGTCTTGCCACTTTCACTCGACGACATTAGAAAGCTTTGATTGCTATGAATTTCAGCTGAGCTGAAAATGGGTAAAACAACCCACAGCAAATAAAAGAAGATCAGCACGATGGCTAAGATAACACTCAAACCGCCAAAGCCAATTCCGTAACGGGCAACGTTATCAATTAAGACACGTCGTTTTTGGCGCCAGGCCGTAGATTTTTGAATACTTGAAGACATCGCGATATTTTAGACCAGCTTTATGACAGTTTCATGACAGAAAACAGATAAAGGCCGCAATAGCGGCCTTTTCAGGTGACAATCCTGTCATATTTGATTGACCTTGTTATTAATCAAGCTTCTTCAGCTCTTTATTAATCACTTTAGCGGGTAATGGAATATATCCATCTTTTATAACTATTTCCTGACCCATTTTAGACAGAACCAGTTTGATAAATTCCTTTTCTAAAGGCGGTAACGGCTTTTCAGGGTGCTTGTTAACATAAACGTAGAGAAAACGTGATAATGGGTAGGTTTTGTTAATTGCATTTTCAGGTGTTGCGGCAACAAAAGGCTTACCAGCTTTCTTTGCTAGAGGAACGGCACGTACACCTGAAGTCTTATAACCAATACCTGAATAACCAATACCATTGAGTGACGATGTTATTGACTGAACTACGGATGCTGATCCGGGCTGCTCATTCACATTCTTTTTAAAGTCACCTTTACACAGACCTTTTTTCTTAAAGTAACCGTAGGTACCTGAGACTGAGTTACGACCGTATAACTGTATCGGACGTGTTTTCCATGAACCTGTTAAGCCCAGATCACCCCATTTTTTAATATCACGGTCACCACCACATTTACGTGTTGATGAGAAGATTGCATCAACATCAGGAATGGTCATACCTTTAACAGGGCTATCTTTATTAACGTAAACAGCAAGTGCATCAATCGCTACGCGTATTGCAACAGGCTTGTAACCCTGATGTTTCTCAAATGACTCAATTTCTTTACTTTTCATTTTCCGGCTCATAGGACCCAGATTTGAAATGCCATTAGTTAGTGCCGGCGGTGCAGTAGAAGAACCCGCTGCCTGAATCTGAATATTCACACTTGGATACTGACGTTTAAATTCTTCTGCCCAAAAAGTCATCAGATTAGCCAGCGTGTCAGAACCGATACTCGATAAGTTTCCTGAAACACCGCTCACAGATTTGTATTCTGAAATGCTTTTATCAACTTTTACATCAGCCTGTGCAACGTTCATACTGGCCGTTAATGCTGCAGTTAAAACAGCAGCTCTTTTGATTAATTTCATTTTTCTTCCTCTATGTAATTGTTGAAGCCAGTATCTTAAATCTCTATGACAGCTTTATGACAATACTGTGATTGTTTGGTGACAGACGAAATTTATTACCAGTGCTTATGTTTTTGATTTTTTCTCAGAATGAACACGTGATAATGGAAAATGACAACTAAAGATACTGCCCTTACCCGGCTCACTACAGACCGATAATGTGCCATCATGTCGACGTAATATTTGATTCACAATAGCCAGCCCAAGGCCCGTACCACCCACTTCACGCGAACGTCCCGCATCGACACGATAGAAACGTTCTGTCAGCCTGTTTTGATGCTCAGGCGCAATACCCAAACCCTGATCGGTAACACTGACCCTGTAGCCACTTTTATCCAGACTGGTTTCAATTGTAATATCACCACCATCGGGTGAATAACGTATAGCATTGCTGATCAGGTTACTGACCGCACTGTAAATTTCAGTCTCAACAGCTTTCAACTTTACAACATGATCATTTTTTAAAATGATGTTGTGCTTTCCCTGGCTCAGCTGTTCGCCATCTTTTTTAAGCATGGTTAACAATACTTGCATATCGAGACTCGGCGACTCGGTTAATTCTGTCGGAACATCAATATCCAGTCTTGATAATAATAATAAATCAGCAACGATCTGATTCATTCTGTGTGCAGGCGCATTCAGCTTCTCCAGCTGTTGCTTGATTTCATCACCACTCAAATCATCGACCTCTTGTAATGATTCAAGATAGCCTAAAATAACCGTCAACGGCGTTCTTAGTTCATGCGACACATTAGCAACAAACTCCTGACGCATGACCTTAAGTTTTTGCACCTGCGTAATGTTTCGTATCAGCAATAAATGCTGGCCAACTCCGTACGGCATTAAACGACAGTCCAGAGACTGCTGCTCATCTTTAGGAGAATTCATTTCAAAAGATTCACCCTGCACTGCACGTTTTAAGAAACGAATGAACCCTGGCAGACGAATCAGGTTACCGATATTTTGTCCTATATCACTTGAAGACAAACGTAGCATTTCTTTTGCTGCAGGATTTAACCAGAGAATATTATTTTCGGAATCAAGTACGATCGCAGCATCAGGCATCATGCTGACAGAGTCCTGAAAACGCCTTAGCATTTTACTCAAGCTTTTTTTACGGTTTCGGCTTCGTTTACGTTTACGATAAATTCGGTAGACCAGTTCTTCCCAGAGCCCTTTAACTTCAAGGTCAGCATCCAGGCTACTACCCAGCCATTTATAAACTTTATTAAACTGACGATACTGGTGAATGATGAACAGAATAAGCGCAATAAAAATAAAGACTGATTGCGCATCGAAGATCCAGCCCAGAAAAATAGCCGGTAGTAAAAATTTTAACAGTCTCCAGCTTTCATAAATCCAGATATTTCTCATCGACGTTATGCACTATCCTTTGAGGTCACATCATCAGGAGAAAATCGATAGCCAGCGCCACGAACGGTTTTAACCCAGCCATCACAGCCAAATGGTGTTAACAGTTTTCTTAAACGTAAAATATGCACATCAACGGTGCGTTCTTCCACATAAACATTTCTGCCCCAGACTCTGTCCAGTAATTGTTCACGAGAATAAACGCGATTTTGTTTTTTCAAAAAGAATTCCAGCAGACGATATTCAGTCGGACCGATTTCGACATTTTCACCATTAATGCTCAACTGATGCTGCCCCAAATCCAGTGTCATAATACCGGCTATTAACTGTTCACTATCCTGAGCACCTGATCGACGCAATAAAGCCTTAATCCGTGCCATTAGTTCTTTAGGCGAGAATGGCTTTGTCAGGAAATCATCAACACCACTGTCAAAGCCTTTTAGTTTATCGGTTTCTTCACCCCGGGCCGTTAACATAATGGCGGGTATCGCAGCCGTTAACTCATCTTTACGTAAGCGTCTGATTAGTTCCACACCCGAGATACCCGGCAGCATCCAGTCAACTAATAGTAAGTCCGGTAATTTACCCTGTAATTTTTCTAATGCTATTTCCGCCGTTTCAGCTTCCTGTACTGTATATTCTGCACGCTCTAATGAAAAACGCAGCATGTCTCGAATTTCGGCTTCATCTTCGATCACCAGAATAGTCGCCTTGCTCATAGTTTTGTCCAGTCTACATTCATGGGCGTATTAAACAGCTTAAATATGACAGTAATATGACAAGCGTTAAATATCTTGAGTTAACACTTGCCAGGCTGGCTCATCAGGTGCATTTTTAAAGGCATCTGCTATCCAGTAACCGGCTACTGCAATTAATTCATCACCTAAATATATTAGTGGGATTCTGGCGCGTTGCCAGGGTGGAATGGCCGCTTCTTGTGATAACTTTTTCAGTTCCATTGTATGCGCTCTGCCTACAGGTTTGATGCGTTCACCACCGGTTCTGAATCGAATGATTAATGGCTTAGCAATGGCCTCAGCAGACAATCCTGACGTTGATTCTTTTAGCATTACCTTGCAATTCAATTCGTCAAGATCCAAAGGCTGCTTTGGGTTCCATTCTATACACTGTTCGGTATTAAAGTTTTGTAATGCCTTCATTGCATAGAGCTTGCCCTGGAAACGCCTGACCTCTGTATTTGCCCAGTCTACCACCGGCATTTTGTCATCGGCAGCTGTTATCATCGAGCCCAGGATTTCTTTCAGGCGTTTGGCTGTTGGTGCATCGAGCTGGCACTGTTGTAACCAGTAGCGAATCAGGTTGCGTTGACGAACCAGACTCAGTTTAAGCAAATCACTGATCTTTAGCGTATTACCATCAACAGCCGTTTCAGCATCAATCGCCGCCAGATCATTCATTAACTCGTTTGCTTCTGCCTGCAAGCTGCTGACGTTTGCCAGCGTCTGGTTAATTGATGGCCAGCGTTTTTTAAGTAACGGAAAAATAGCCTGACGAAAAAAATTACGGTCATAACGCTGATCGGTATTGGTGGGATCTTCTACCCACGACAGCTGATGTTGATTTGCATAAGCTTCAAGTTCAGTTCTGTCAGTGTTTAATAAGGGCCTGATATGTATACCAGCTGCAAATACTTTAGAAGCAGGCATTGCAGCTAACCCAGCCGGACCAGATGTTCTTAGCATTTGTAATAACAAGGTTTCAGATTGATCCTGAATATGCTGAGCCGTTAATAAAATATCACCCGACTGCATTAGATCTGCGAGTGCCTGATAGCGAGCCGTTCGGGCTGACGCTTCAGGACTTTCACCTTTATCCGGTTGGGCGTTAACGCTAATGGATTGAAACGGGATATTTAGTTGTTCACAGACAGAAGCACAGTGATCAGCCCAGCCTTTGGACGCTGCCTGCAATCCATGATCGATATAAACTGCTCGACAGTTAAACTGGCTTGCATGCATTAAATGCAACAGTACATGTGAATCCAGCCCGCCACTGTAAGCAACGATAAAACCTGCTGAACTAAGCTGATTATCAGATTTGGAAAATGAAACCGGGTTAGCTGATTGCTCAACTAACCCGATGAGATGTTGTTTGAAAGCGGCAAGATCAAGCATATGTAATCTTGATTTCGATGGCTTTTAACTTGCGGTATCGAAGACACCGAAGTTCATCAAACGCTGATAACGGTGCTCCAGTAATTTATCCAGCCCCATTTGATCCAGATTATTTAAACTGTCCTGGATCGCCTGTTTAACATTGCTAGCTGCCTGATCAACATTACGGTAAGCACTGCCTAATGGCTCTTCAATGATGTGATCAATCAGGTCCAGTTCTTTTAAACGTTCTGAAGTAATACCCAGTGCTTCTGCTGCATCTTTGGCTTTTTCAGCACTCTTCCATAAAATAGAAGCACAACCTTCAGGTGAGATAACAGAATACGTGCTGTACTCCAGCATCATCACGTTATCGCCAACACCAATCGCCAGTGCACCACCGGAACCACCTTCACCGATAACAGTGCAGATAATAGGCGTCTTCAGATCAGCCATAACAAACAGGCTTCTCGCAATCGCTTCAGATTGTCCGCGCTCTTCAGCACCAACACCCGGATAGGCTCCCGGTGTATCAATAAAGGTCACCACAGGTAGCTGGAAACGCTCTGCCATTTGCATTAAACGCATGGCTTTACGGTAACCTTCAGGGCTTGGCATACCAAAATTACGACGAATCTTTTCTTTGGTATCACGACCTTTCTGATGACCAATCACCATCACAGGACGGCCTTCTAATCGAGCGACACCGCCAATAATGGCTTTATCATCCGCATAGGCACGATCACCATGAAGTTCCTGGAAATCAGTAAAAATACGATCGATATAATCCATGGTATATGGACGCTGGGGGTGGCGAGCCAGTCTGGCGACATCCCATGGCTTTAATTTGGAAAAAATAGTTTCAGTTAAACTACGACATTTGTCCTGTAAACGCGCAATTTCATCACCGATGTTGACCTCACTATCATCACCCACAAAACGTAATTCTTCTATTTTTGCTTCTAATTCGGCAATCGGTTGTTCAAAGTCGAGAAAATTTGGATTCATGTCTTTAAATGTCGTTATATGTTGTTAATTGTTATAGAAATATTCGTTAATAATAGCATGCGAGGCAGGCATACGCACAAACTATTTAAACACTGGTAATGATGCGTCTGTGATTTTGCAAAGCTCTCTTAAAACAGCTGTAGCATAGCTGCCTTTTGTCAGTTCAAAGTTCACGACAAGACTATTTTCTTGCTCAAACTGCCACTGCATATTGACAGGCATCAGGCGCATTGAACGCCTCTCCTGCTTCATACCGGCTCTTTCCAGAGCATCCGCAAAGTCTGCAAATTCACCAGCTACTTTTTGTTCCAGCTCAGCAACAATATCAACGGCCATTGTCGCACCACGTCCCCACATCGCTGCTGTTATATGGATTTGTTTATCCAGTATTCGTTGCTCAATCTGCTTATCTATCGCTTCTACAAAACAGGCATGACTCTCAGCCAGCATAAAAACATCACCAGCTAACGGACTATTAAAGCTGCCATCAACAAGCCGCCTGGATACTATCTGATTAAAGATCCAGGAGCGCATGGCTGATAAATAAATTCCACGCTTGTGCGGTTTCATGCGGCGTAACTTATTGTTACTGATTAAGTCGGCCGCCCTCTTCAGGTTATTCATTTGATGGCCAAAACGCTGAAGGCCAAAGTAATTTGGCACACCTTGTTCAGAAATTTCATGCAGTCTTTTATCCCACTCTGACTGACTTCCTTTCAAATTTCTCAGTCGTATCTCAAATTTGTTCGCTGATAATGCACCTCTTTTGAGTTTACGAGAGTGCCTGCTGACTTGATTGATAACAAATTCTTCATGCTCACAGTTTTGCCAGTCAGGCTCTTCTTTACCGGGCAAATGCACGCTGAACCACTGTGTAGTAATGGCATTGCGATCCTTCAAACCGGCGTAACTGACGGCACCACTTTTCACATGACAAAATTTAGCCAGCAGAGTGGCTACGTAATCTGTATTACTGCCTTTTTTTGTTATATTAAGCCAGCAGTGCTCGCCTTCT
>Ga0316206_1001954_pt1 | contig 15580 bp, 12 predicted proteins | sample 6monthpyrite_MG_FD_204942 | JGI IMG/M metagenome (GOLD analysis project Ga0316206, IMG submission 204942) | Microbial mat bacterial communities from mineral coupon in-situ incubated in ocean water Damariscotta River, Maine, United States -... | ecosystem: Environmental > Aquatic > Marine >... | reverse complement strand
CGCCTTCACATTGCCGCCCGCGTCGAAATCGACCACACCATAGCGCTCTGGGTCGGCCACGTGATACCCGAAGACCGTGCCGCCCTGGGGCTGAATGTCGGCCTCCTGCAGCAGCTTGGGCAGGCCGTGGCCAAAAAAGATGTTGTCGCCCAGAACCATGGCAGAAGCTGCCCCGGCCAGAAACTCCTCGGCCAGCAGGTAGGCCTGCGCCAGCCCGTCGGGCGAGGGTTGTGCGATATAGGTAAGCCGGACCCCCCATTGGCTGCCATCGCCCAGGGTGCGCTGGAACTGATCCTGATCCTGCGGCGTGGTGATCACTGCGATTTCGCGGATCCCGGCCAGCATCAGCACCGAGAGCGGGTAGTAGACCATCGGCTTGTCATAAATCGGCAAAAGCTGTTTCGAGATGCCGATGGTGATGGGGTAAAGGCGCGTGCCAGCGCCGCCTGCCAGAATGATGCCTTTGCGGTCGGTCATGTCGTAAACCCTTTAAGATTGTGCAAAATGCCCGACAGGCTGGTGCGCCAATCGGGTCGGAAAATGCTGAAAACATCCGTGGTGGCGGAACAATCCATCCGCGAATTGGAGGGGCGCTTGGCCGGGGTCGGAAAATCGGAACCTGGAATATCGGTGACTTCACAGGTGATCCCGGCCTGGGCAAAGATCTCACGCGCGAAATCAGCCCAGGACACATCCGGGGTGCCGGAGAAATGGTAGGTGCCGGTCTTGCCGGGATCGGCCTGCAATTGCTGCGCGATCTCAAGGCTGGCCCCTGCGATATCGCCCGCGGTCGTGGGCCCGCCTACCTGATCGGCCACGATGCTGAGGTGGTCGCGTTCAGCGCCAAGGCGCAACATGGTTTTCACGAAATTGCTGCCATGCGCCGAGACCACCCAGGAGGTGCGCAAAATGGCATGAACACCCCCTGCCCCGCGCACCGCGTCCTCACCTTGCAGTTTGGACCGGCCATAGGCCCCAAGCGGGCCGGTCGGGTCACCGGGCCGCCAGGGTGCATCGCCGGAGCCGTCGAACACATAATCGGTCGAGATATGCACGAAGGGGATGCCCAGATCGGCACAGGCCCGCGCCATTGCGCCCGGAGCGGTGCCATTGACCAGGGTGGCCGTCTCTTCGTCGGTTTCAGCGTTGTCGACGGCGGTATAGGCGGCGGCATTGATCACAGCCGCTGGCGCATGGGCGCGAATGGCGGCCGCGCAGGCCGCGGGATCGGTCAGGTCGGCCTGATCGCGACCAAGGGCGATAACATCGGCCCGGGCCTGTAATTCAAGCGCGACCTGCCCGGTCTTGCCGAACACCAGAAGGGTCGGGCCTCGCTGTTCTCTATCCGTCGGGATCATCGCCGGACTGCTCCTTTTTCTGGCCATCTGCCTGCCGGTTCGCGGCGCAGATCAGGCAGTTTTTCCAAGGCGCTGACCCACCCCGTCACGCGCCTGAAGCGCGCGCCACCAGGGCTCATTGTCGAGATACCACTGCACGGTCTTCTCCAGCCCCTCCTCCAGCGTCACGGACGGGTGCCAGCCCAGTTCCCCCGAGATCCGGGCCGGGTCGATCGCGTAGCGCATGTCATGGCCCGGACGGTCGGTCACGAAAGCGATCTGATCGGCATAGGCATGGTTCTTGGGGCGCTTTTCATCGAGGATCGCGCAGATCATGCGCACGATGTCGATATTCCTGGCCTCGTTTTCTCCACCGATATTGTAAGAGCGTCCAAGCGCGCCTTTTTGCAGCACCAGAAGCAGCGCATCGGCGTGATCCTCGACATAGAGCCAGTCGCGCACGTTCTCGCCCGCGCCATAAACCGGGATCGGGTCACCCGCCAGCGCGCGCAGAATGACCACGGGGACCAGTTTTTCGGGGAAGTGATAGGGCCCGTAATTGTTCGAGCAATTGGTCAGGACAACCGGCAGGCCATAGGTTTCGGCCCAGGCCCGCACCAAATGATCGGAGGCCGCTTTGGAGGCCGAATAGGGGCTGCGCGGATCGTAGGGCGTGGTTTCCGTGAACTGGCCTTCGGGTCCGAGGCTGCCGAAAACCTCATCGGTCGAGATATGGTGGAACCGGAAGCTCTCGAGCCGGCCCGCCTCGATCCAATAGGTGCGGGCGGCCTCCAGCATGTTGAAGGTGCCGGTGATATTGGTCTCGATGAAATCGCCCGGTCCGTCGATGGAGCGATCGACATGGGATTCGGCGGCCAGATGCATCACCGCATCGGGTTTGTGTTCGGCAAAGACCCGCGCCAATGCGGCGCGGTCACGGATATCGACATGTTCAAAGGCGTAATCGGGGCTGCCCGATACCGGGGCTACATTGTCCAGGCAGGCGGCATAGGTCAGCGCATCGAGATTGACCACCTGGTGGCCCCGCGCCACCGCAAGACGCACAACGGCCGAGCCAATGAACCCCGCGCCACCGGTTACCAGAAGCTTCATATCAGGCTCCTTCCCAGACGAACGGGCTGTCCAAATCCTTGAGGCGGGGGGCGGCGGCATCCTTGTCGGACAGCACCGGGGTCACATCACCCATATTCCAATCGATCCCGATATCAGGGTCGTTGAACAAGATGGCCCCATCACAATCCGGCGCGTAGTAGTCGGTGCATTTATAGATGATTTCGGTATCGGGTTCGCGGGTCACAAAGCCATGCAGGAAGCCCGCAGGCACCAGAAGCTGCCTGCCGTTTTCAAAGCTTAGTTCGATCCCGAACCACTGGCCATAGCTCGGAGAGCCCTTGCGGATGTCGACGGCGACATCAAAGAGCCGACCGCGCCCGCAACGCACCAGCTTGTCCTGAGCATGTGGCGGGGCCTGGAAATGCAAGCCCCGAACGGTGCCCACCTGTGCAGACAGCGAGTGGTTGTCCTGCACAAAATCGAAATGCAGCCCCTGATCGGCCAGGGTCCGGGCATTCCAGCTTTCGGAAAAGAACCCGCGTGCGTCACCGAACCGAGCAGGCGTCAGAACTTTAACGCCGGGAAGGGGGGTATCGTCGATTTGCACAGGAGGCGGCCTCTTATTGAGGGAAATGCTCGTAATTCGAGCGCTATCTAACAAGTTGGGCCTTTATAGTCACGAGGGGGTAAAGAGAAAATGGCGCTGCATCCGCGAAGACCCGTCGCAAGGGCTGATTCCACAGTCGAAGCACGACTTTTCCACGAATCACGTTTAGGCTATGGGCAGAAATAGAGTAATATGCCGCGCAGCAGAATAAGTAATGGGTATTCGGCCTGCTATCAGTAGAAGGGCCCGACAGATGTTTGAAATCCTACTGGTTTTTTGTACAGACTCTAGGCAACATGACCGCAGTTTACATAACCGGAGCGTCTGGAGTGATCGGATCTTCCCTGGCGCATCACTTCGTAACTTCAAGTAGCCGGCGGGTTTCCGCTGTATCACGCAAGCCCTGCCCGACCCTGTCCGAAAACCATCCGGCCCAGAATTGCACAACCGACCTGTTCGACGCCGGGTGGTTGGCACCCGAAGACATGGACGCCACCATCCTGCATTGCGCAGGACTATCCAATCCGCGGCTGGAATTTCGCAATTTCACCGATTTGTCCCGGGATCATATCCTGCCGCATATCGACATGCTGGAACGGTTGTTGGCACGCGGCTGGTCCGGGCGGCTTATCTTCTTTTCCTCGGGCGGCGCGATTTATGGCGACACCCTGGAATTGCCGATCCGCGAGACCCACCCGACCAACCCCAAGAGCTTTTACGGGTTACACAAGCTGTGCCTGGAACGGGCGTTCATCCATATGGCGCGGACGTATGGGTTCGAATTGGTCATCCTGCGCGTCGCCAACCCCTATGGCAGCCTTGTCAGCAAGCCGCAGCAGGGGGTGATCCCGATCCTTCTGAACTGCATCGAAAAGGGCAGACTGTTTCGCGTGATCGGCGATGGTAGCTCTGAACGCGACTATATAGAAATGTCGGACTTGTGCGACGCGGTTGCGCGGACAGCAGCCATGGACATGCGGACCCGGCCGGCGATGATTTTCAATATCGGCAGTGGCACGGGCACCAGCCTGAATGACCTCATCACGATGATGGAACAGCTTATCGGCAAAACACTGGTCCGATCTCACGAACCGGCCTTGCATGATGTGCAATCCAATGTTTTGGATTGCCAGCGCGCAAGAAACACCTTGAATTGGCGGCCGAAAATCGTGCTGGAGTCGGGATTGCGCGAATTGATCGGCCAGACAAATGTTCATAACCACTAACAATAACAAGGAAATTCTGGCACCCGGACCTGCTTTTATGGCCTGGCCGGGGCCCCATTTTCTACTGCTGATGCCCGACCACGGGCTGGACCGCGCAGAGCTGGCCGAGGCGCGGGCGCGGTTCGTGCTATTTGAATTCCTGACCCCCCCTGCCAGCCCATTGAGCGCGCTGCGTCAGGTTCTGATTACGGGGAGCCATATCTCCGATCTGTTCACGGGCCCCTTGCTTTTTTCGGATGCGGCCCCCGCGCGGCTCGACCTTGAACAGCAACTGCGCGCGGTGACGAGCGATCCCTTTCTGGTCGCAGATCGCCGCGGCGCGGATAGTGGCCTGACGCGACTACTGCTTGGCCAAAATATCGTCATCAACCCCCTGTTTGCCACCTTTATCCGGAATCTGGCCCCCACACTCGAGAATGAATTTATCGACGGGGCACTGGATGCCCTCCAAGAACATCTAGTCTGGAAAGAAACCGCCACGTGACACGACTGAAAAACCTCTGGGCGAGCTTCCTGGCCGACAACGATCTGGCGGATACCCGGCCCGATTTCAGATTCGATCCCGATTTCTATGCGGCACAATACCCCGATCTGTACGCGACCGGTCTGCACGCGGCCGAACATTACTGGACCCATGGCAGGGCAGAAGGGCGCTTGGGCAACCTGTATCAGCGGGTGGCTGCGACCAAAGCTGATATCGACGCCCGGATTGCCGCTCTGGTCGTCGATCCCAGCCTGTCAGAGAAAATCGCAAGAGGCGAGGACGGAGCCTGTGAACTGGCTTTTGAGCTGATCGCGCTTGGCAGCCCCCTGGATGGCCAAGTCTCGGACTTTTCGCAGGACTACTACCTGACGCTTTACCCTGATCTCACCAAGGCCGACATGCCGCCCTTCCTGCATTTTATGTTGCATGGGCTCTCGGAAGGGCGACGCAGCCTGAAAGACGTTCGCGCCAATCAACATGAAGGCGCGCTGCCCTTCGATCCAGCCAAGCCCACCTGCATGATCTGTGTTCACGAATGTTCCAGAAGCGGTGCACCGATCGTCGGACTGGATCTGGTGCGAAAGGCCAGCCTTGACCATAATGTTGTCGTGGCCGGACTGCGTGGCGGGGCGTTGCAGGAACAGTTTATCGAGGCATCATGCCTGGTATTGCTGAGCGAAGACCCCGCCGAGGACATGCCCTATTTCCAGCATCCCGCATTGCAGGCGATCTCTTTCGCGATCCTCAATTCCGTCGAATGCTATCGCTTCACCAAGGCGCTGGTCGGCATGGGTATCCCTTTTACCAGCTATCTGCATGAATATTCCGACTATATCCTACCGCCCTACAAGGCGAATTTCATGGCGCTCTATTCGGATCTGCTGATCTTTTCCTCCGATGCCGTACGCAACTCCTGGGCGCATATTCTGGAAGATCTGGATTTCGACGTGGCGCGCGATTCCCGGATCATTGCACAACGACATCTCGTGCTTGGAACGGTGACCGCCCGCGCCCATCGTGCCGCCCGGGATCGGTTGGCCCGTCTGATCGGGCGCGATCTGGATGGCAAGCGGGTGGTCGTCGGGGCCGGCCATGCCCAATGGCGCAAGGGCACCGATCTGTTCGTCATGACCGCCCAGGTCCTGCGGAAAACCGATCCCGATACGGTTTTTGTCTGGATCGGTGACGGGTTGAACCACGAAGATATCTATTTCGGCACCTGGCTGGACAAGCACATGCGCGAGGCCGGGGCAAACACGCCAGACGGTAATCTGCATTTTCTACCTGCGGGCGAGTATTACCAGGATGTTCTGCGGGCCAGCGATGTCCTGTTCCTGTCCTCACGGCTCGACCCGTTGCCCAATGTGGTGTTTGACGCCATGCAGGTCGGATCCTCCGTGGTGCGGTTCCGGGGCGCTTCCGGCTTTGACGACAAGACATATTCTTCGCAACCCGGGCTGCATGATGTTGCCTATGGCGACATCCATGCCGCGGCCCGGGCCCTGCAGGACATCGCCCCAAAGCGTCCTGCAGGCAAAAGCAGAGCCGACGCAGACCTGACCGCGCCCGATCTTTTTGCCCTGATCTCGAAGGCTCTGCACGCGCGCCTTAGCCAGCAGCGTTATTTCGCCATCGGGCCGGGGGACTATGATGTGCCTGTGCTCTTCGGCACTACCCAGAAGGACGCTGCAAACCGGGTGCGCGAACGCGAAAAGATCTGGAGCTACGAGCGCCGGAGAGTGTGGAAATCGCAAGCCGCCGTGCGGGCTAACATCGCGGCTTCCGAGAACTGGATTCATCGCGGGATGCAAATCGAGACCTACGCCCCGCGCGCGCCCGACCGCCCCGTCCCGCCCTTCAGCATGCATATACATGCTTTTTATACCGATGACCTGAGACACGATCTGGGGAAATATAGCCTCTATCGCCAGGCCGAGCGCATTCTCGTCACCACCGATACGTCGCAGAAGGCCGACGAAATCTCTGCCATCTTCGAAAATGTCGGGTTGGCGGCTGATATCCTGATCGGCTCTAATACCGGGCGCGACATTCTGCCCTTTCTGAACCTGTTCCGCGAAGGTCCCGCTGCCAATGACCCCAAGGATGCGATCTGGTGCCATGTGCATCAGAAGAAATCCGGTGCCTCGGCACTTGCGGGGGATGTCTGGCGCGAGTTCCTGATGACGATCCTGTTGGGCGATGACGCTCAGACCTCCTGCGCGCTGGACCGGATTGCAGAGCCCGATACCGGGCTGGTCGGTGCCTTTGATCCCTACGCGATCAGTTGGGCAGGGTCGCGCCGCCTGTTGCAGGGCATCGAACCACAGCTGCCTGGCCCGCTCCCCAAACATCCGATCCTGTTTCCCATCGGGAATATGTTCTGGACCAAGGCCGGTGTCGTTACCCGGATGAATGCCCTGTTCGGCCCCGATTACCCCTGGCCCAACGAACCGATCGCAAATGATGGCACGGTTTTCCACCTGATTGAGCGCCTGTGGCCCGCTGCGGCCGCCATGTGCGAGCTGCAATCTGTCTTTCTCGACAAACCGGATCAGAAAAGGACCTGAACCATGAAAATTCTGTTCCATATCGGCATGGGCAAGACCGGGACCAGTTCGATTCAGCAGGCGCTGCAGCAAAACACTAAGCAACTGGCCGCCCGGAAGGTCGCGTATCTGGGCATGTGGTTCACCGCCATCCATCCCTCCTTTCAGGGCTTGGCCGGACAGCGGAAGTTCTTTCAAAGCACCGATGAGGCGATACTCGGCTATGCCCGCCGCCTGGCCGACGTGCTGCGAGCCCGGGCGACCGAAGACGGCACCGAGGTCTTTATTCATTCAAACGAAGGTTTGTTTGGCCAGATCGAGAAGTTCGCACCTTTCATAACAGAACTGCGCGCGCGGGGGGTGGAGGTGGAGATTCTGGCCTATATGCGTGACCCCCATGCCTGGCTGCCATCGGCCTTCACCCAATGGGGCATTCACCACAAATATGCGCCCGGCCCGATCCAGCCCTTTGGAGAAAGGGCGCGGACGTTGATCCACCAATATGATGCAATCCGGACATGGCACGAGCTTTTCCCCGATCTGCTGACCCTGCGCCAGCACGAAACGGGCACCGACGTGGTGCAGGATTTCGCGCAAACCGCGGGGCTGGTGCTGGAAACCGACAGCAACCGCTATCTCGAACGCGGCGAAGATGCCGAGATATTGCTGCGGGCGCTGTTCAACAACCGGTTCGAAGAGGAGGTTCTGCCGGACCGTTTCAACCGGATCGTGATAAACACCCTGCGCAGGCCGGTGACACGAGTTCCAGAGATGGCAGAGCGCTGTTTCTCGATGGAAGGGATCAACGACATCGTGGCCGAGAATGCCGAGATCTTTGGCTTCATCCGCGACACATTCGGGTTTGACTACCTGCCAGGCCAGGCCACAGACCGTCGCCCGGTCGATGCTGCCGAGTTACAAAGCCGACTGGTGGATTACCTGATCGAGATTTCATATCAGCAGGGCGAACGGATCACCCGGCTGGAGCGTCAATTGCGTGAGCTGTCCAACGAGGCGTAGCACAGGGCACGCAATGCGTTGAGGTTGCGCACCAGCCGGTCGCGCGAAGACCTGCCGTCGGCGCGGATGGTCTCGACCAGTCGGTCCGTCAGCGCCGCGTAGTTTTCCTCGGCGACAGTCAGCAGGTCTTCCTCTGACCCGATCAGTCTGCCTTCGGTTTCGGGCGCATCCTCCAATGGCATCCCCAGCCGGGCCTCCATCCACTCCAGATCGGCCCGGTTTTTTTCCAGGATCGGTCCGATGAATTCGGAGGAAAACATCAGCTTTCCGGTGCCGATACCCTGCAGGGCCTCAATAAAGGCGTTATTGGCAGCGGGAGCTCCCAGAAAATTCTGCACAGCCCCATCTCCCAGTCTGCGCTGTACGTAGAGCAGCGCGGTCGCCTCCAGAGAGAGACTTTCGTTGGTCCTGATGACCACCTCTGGCGATAGGTCCACGCCTATCTCGGAAAAGAAATCAATCACTACATCCCGGGATCGCAGATGATCGGGATCAAATATTTTGAGCGTTACATTCTCACGTCCGAAAATGTCGTCAATGCCAGCAAATCTCTTTTGGTAATTGGGCCAAATAGTTCCTGCAAAAAGAGATTGGCCAGCCCCCCCTTTCACGCGCTGCTGAAAAGCGCTTTGCATAAAGGAAACGGGCTTGCGCACATATGCAACCACTTTGATATCCGGCGAAAATTTTTCGATGAACTCGCGAAGCCTGATCAAGCCGCTTTGTGGAAGAGTGCTGATCTTCTCAGCAGATAATACCCCGTATTCCTTGTCGCATCTCAGCGTCTCTACCAATCGGTTTTTCCAAATGTCACCTCTTCTTTTCAGTTCCTCCTTGGTCAACCCGTTTGAAACGGCCATGACCCCCTTTTCAGGCTCATCATCAAACAGCATGGACACAACCCCGGACAGGTTGCCTGCTGCGGTCTGCGGTATGGCATGGTTTGGCAGATCCGCCGCGTTGAGCGTCCGCTGAATCGAGCTTGATCCGGTCTTGTGCATGCCCGCATGAAGGATGATTTTCATGACCCGCGCCTACAGATCCTTGAGCCGTCCATAAAGCTGGCCCACGGTTTTAATCGAAGCACCCAGATCGTCGATATCGATATCAAGATCATGGGCGTCCTCTATCACTGGCAATATGGCTTCGGTAAGATGTAGATGGCCTCATATCGTTAAGAGACGGACCCCTCTGCCACGCGTACCTTCACAAATCCCGAAAAGGCCGCATCGGCACTGCGCAGGCGCGGGCGTCCCGATCTCTCCCAGAAACTCAACCAATCGGCCTGCAGTGCGTGGATATCCCATCCCGGGGCCAGGGCGCGGGCGGCTTCCAGCGTCTCGGGGCTAAGCACGGGGGCGGCGCGCAAGGACCCCTCAATCACCGCATCGCGCAGAGAGAACCGGATCATGTCGCCAGGCTCCTCGGCCATCTCGTAATCGGGCAAATGGCCTGCCGCGATCATGTCGCGCAGCATCTTGCGGAAGACGCGGCGCGGGCTGGCCGAGCCCGATTTTTTCAGGAGCAGATCGACCGAAATCCGCCAGTTGTCCTGGCGCCCGCAATGTTTGCGCGCGATCTCGTAGATGCGCCGCTCCAAGGGCTTTCTGAGCCGGAAATAATCGCGGCTCAGCGTCAGAACCGATTTGGACATCACGGCGCGAAAAAGCCACTCTGACAACGTCACCGCGACGCTGACCATGCGCCCGCCCCTTGCATGGCGCACGATCTCCCAGCTCTCGATAAGGCCGAACCCGGAGGTCACCTCATGGCCACCGGCTTCCAGATTGGTGGTGATGCGGGTGCCCGCCAGCCGCTCGAACGCCTCCTTGAGGCGCCGATAGGCGTCACCGCTGGTTTCCCGATTGGTGGCGATCAACAAATCATGGGCGCGCAGGTGCAGCCGACGGCTGACGGTCTTGCCCGCGTTCAGCGCCGCCATCAATTGACTGATGCAATAGATCAGGATGTCCTTGTCGTGGATCGTGGCCAGCCCCTTGACGCTCGGCGTCACCTCGATCTCCACATCGTTATGGGCATAGCGCAGGATGCGCCGATCGGGTCGGGTCGAGAGCGAGAAAATCGGGTGTTCCATCGTCGCCATGTCATCCTTGGGGATGGCATCAAACAGATCGCAGAGGAAGAAATCCCCCTGGCGGTGGCGATCAGGCATAAGCGGCCTGGTGGTGGCGATGGATCTCTGCACTGCCCGACTCAACGTATCGTGGTTTTGTTGACACCCACCCTAGGGTTATCCACAGGAACCGTCCAGCGCGACCATCGGGGGTTTGGAGTCGGAAGAGCGTGGGTTCAGAGTCGCTTTATCGGGGGTTCGGAATCGCATTGCATTCCCAAGACACCCAAAAGAGCTGCAAAAAGAAAGCGTTGCCAAAACCTGCAAAGCGCTTAACACATATATAACACATATATAACACTGCAGCTTTTCTGTATTCCATGGCTGCTTTACCCTCACCCTCCTGAATTTGCTGAGAAATGCTGCGCGATCTGCGGCTTTTTCTTCCATGTGCCGTGTTTTCGCGTATATTAAGGAAAACACGGCACATAAGGCTGCGAGCATGGTGAAGGATGGTGGGGGTACCCCCCCGTATTTCAATATAGATCCCGATATGGCGTTGACCGAGCTGGATGCGCCCCTTTCCACGGGCGGGTTCGCACAGATTGCACGAGCCTGTGCGCAAGGGCGATCCGATCTTGCCTCACGCGGCATGAACGAGGATGGCCGGAAAGCCCTGCGCTATTTTTCCACCTGGGAAATTACCCGTTATCTCATCCCCGTGGCCCAGGCCCATTTCCGCCGTGTGTTGAAGCTGAACCCCGATTTGCCGCAGGGCAGATCCGAAACCGAGGCTGGCGCGAAATGGTTCACGCTCGACGAGGTGCTGCGCCTGCGCACGCATTTCGCCTCGGAAGGATCCAAAGCCAAGGAATACCGCCCCTACCGGCCAGACGGGCTGGACGCCAAGCTTGTGGCAGTGGCCAATTTCAAGGGTGGTGTCGGCAAGACCTCGACGGCGGCGCATCTGGCAATGTCGGCGGCTTTGGATGGCTACAAGGTGTTGGTGATCGACCTCGACAGCCAGGGGTCCATGACCTCGATTTTCGGCGGCAAGGTTGAGGATGAATGGCAGACGGTTTTTCCGCTGCTGGCGCGCCATTATGCGGGCTATCTGCGCGGCGAAAACCAGCGCCGGATGGATCGTGGAGAGGCCCCCCAGCCCTTTGATGAGACACTGTCCGAGGCTCTTGGCGTCACCGCACAGGACGTCATCCAGCCCACCCACTGGCCCAATATCGATCTCATCGGAGCGCAGCTCAATCTTTACTGGGCCGAGTTCCAGATTCCGGTCTGGCGGATGGCCGGGCGCGGCTGGAAGCTCTGGGATGCGCTGACCGATACGCTGGCCGCCGACGGGGTGTTGGCCGCCTACGATCTCATCTTCATCGACACGCCCCCTGCCCTTGGTTACCTGACGATCAACGGGCTTGCCGCCGCTGATATCCTACTGGTGCCGCTTGGAGCCTCATTCCTGGAGTTTGATAGCACCGGACGCTTCTTTGATATGCTGCATTCCACCTTCGCCTCGATCGAGGAGGGGGAGAATATGGCTGCCCGCGCCCTTGGTCGCGATGAGATGGCGTTTCAATGGGATGCGGTGCGCGCTGTGATCACACGCTATGATGACAACCAGCAGGCGGAGCTTGGTGCCCTGATGCAAGCCTATCTGGGGCGCACCCTCAGCCCCCACCGGCAGGGCTTCACGGCGCTGATTGGCCAGGCGGGTGAACAGGTGTCTGGTATCTACGAGGCCGACTATCGCGATTTCAACCGGGAAACCTATGCCCGCGGCCGCGAAACCTTTGACGCGACCTATGCCGCGTTCAAACGGTTGCTTCTGGGGATCTGGCGACGCGAAGAATTGGAAGTCGAGAAAGAGAAAGCCGGTGCGGCGTAGGAAACAGTCTCTAACAGGCAGATTAGAGACTGAACACAAGGGAGAGCATCATGGCAAAGCGTAAACGCCTGACCCCGGCACGGATCGGCTTTTGGGAAGAGGATGCCCCAATTTCAACTCCGCCCATCGCGCATGTCACAGGGGACGCCTCAACCGTTTCCGCGTTGGAGGAGGTTACCGCCGAGCTGGCGCTGGCTCGCGCCGAAGGGAGGTTGATCCAGGCCCTGACGCTTGACAGTGTTGACGCGGGCTATCTGGTTCGTGATCGGATCCTGGCCGATGATGAGGATCTGAGAACGCTGGTGGATAGCCTGCGCGTGCGCGGTCAGCAGACACCGATTGAGGTCGTAGCGCTGGAGGGCGGGCGCTATGGTCTGATCTCTGGTTGGCGTCGTCTGGCGGCTTTGCGTAAGCTACACACAGAAACCGGAGAAGAGTCTTTTTCCCTTATTCAGGCTCTGCTGCGCACCCCTGATACCGCCTCAGACGCCTATCTTGCGATGGTCGAAGAAAACGAGATCCGGGTCGGCCTGACCTATTTCGAGCGCGCGCGGATTGCTTTGAAAGCCGTGGAGCAGGGCGTGTTTCCCGACCGGCGCGCGGCGTTGCAGGGGCTCTTTGGCTCGGCCTCGCGCGCGCGGCGTTCAAAGATCGGATCATTCATGCCGGTGGTGGCGGCATTGGACGGTGCTTTGCGCTTTCCGGCATCGTTGACGGAACGTTTGGGGCTGAGGCTTGCCAAATCCATGGAAGCGTCTGAAACCCTTGCGGAGAGTCTAAAATCGTCCCTTCTGGCCGCATCCCCCGCCAGCATCGAAGCTGAACAGGCGCTGATTGCCAAGGCGCTGTCCCCTGCCTCGCGGTCGTGGGGAAACCCGTCTGGAATGCGCGAATTGCGCCCCGGCCTGTCGGTGCGCGAGACCGCCTCGGGCGTGACCATCAGCGGTGTCGCGCTGACCCCCGACCTGAAGGCGCGGCTGCTGACCTGGCTGCAAGACCCGCGTTGACAGTGTTTCGCATGCGAAACATCCTGCGCCGTTTCGCGCGCGAAACATTTCCCCCTGCCCTTCCCTTCGTCGATCCGTTAAGGGGTGCCCCATGACACAGACCGCCGCCGACATGATCCGAGATACCGCCGCCCGCGTCCTGCGCACCGAAGGCGATGCGCTTTCACATTTGGCCGATGCCCTGCCCGAGGATTTCGCAGCTGCGGTCGAGGCTGTGCTGTCGGTCAAAGGCCGCGTGATCCTTTCCGGCATCGGAAAATCGGGCCATATCGCCCGCAAGATCAGCTCCACCTTTGCCTCCACCGGCACGCCTTCAACTTTCGTGCATCCGGCCGAAGCCAGCCATGGCGATCTGGGCATGATCACGCCCGATGATCTGTGCATCCTGATCTCGAATTCCGGCGAAACCGCCGAGTTGAAGGACGTGGTGGCGCATGTCGCGCGGTTTTCGATCCCGATGATCGGCATATCGGGCAAGCCGGGCAGCACCTTGATGCAAGCCGCCGATCTGCGCCTGACCCTGCCGCCCGCGCCTGAGGCCTGCACCATCGGCATGGTGCCTACGACCTCGACCACGCTGACGCTGGCGCTTGGCGATGCGCTGGCCGTCGCGGTGATGGAGCGGCGTGGGTTTCTGGCCGAACATTTCCGGACCTTCCATCCGGGTGGCAAACTGGGCGCGCAACTGTCGAAAGTGGCGCAGCTGATGCATGAGGGTGACGCATTGCCGCTGGTCAGCCCCGATCAGGCCATGACCGAGACCCTGCTGGTGATGAGCGAAAAGAGCTTTGGCATTGCCGGCGTGGTCGATGCGGGGTGTCTGGTCGGTGTGATCTCGGATGGCGATCTGCGGCGCAACATGGCGGATCTGATGGAAAAGCGCGCAGGGCAGGTGGCCACCAAGACCCCGCGAACGACAAGTCCTGACACGCTGGCCGCCGAGGCGCTGGCGGTGATGTCGGAAAACAAGATCACCGCGCTATTTGTCGTGGACGGGCAGGGCGCGCCGGTGGGGCTGTTGCATCTGCATGACTGCCTGCGGGCGGGAATTGCCTGAGCTTTACCCCCGCCCCACGGCATCATAAGCCTCGAACCCGGCCTGTTTGGCATCTTTCGCGGAATAAATATTGCGCAGATCGGCCATACGGGGCGCGGCCATCTTTTTGGCGATCTTTTTCAAGTCCAATGCCCGGAACTCGTTCCATTCCGTCAAGATCACCAGAAGATCGGCGTTGTTCACAGCCTTGTAAGGGTCGTCCATCCAGTTCACGCCGGGTAGCAGCGCCTCGCCCTCGCGTCGGCCCTGTGGGTCGACCACGCGCACCTTGGCACCTGACCCCACAAGCGCCGGGATCACAGTCAGCGAGGGGGCTGCGCGCATATCATCGGTGTTGGGTTTGAAGGTGACGCCCAGAACCGCGATTGTCTTGCCGTTGAAATTGCCGTCACACAGATCGCGCAGCTTCTCGATCATCCGGGTCTTGATGGCCTCGTTCACCCGGATAACAGTTTCCACGATACTTTGTGGCACCGCATGCTCTTGTCCGATCCGGGCCAGCGCTGAGGTGTCTTTTGGAAAGCATGAGCCGCCATAGCCGGGGCCGGCATGCAGGAACTTGTTGCCGATGCGGCCATCCAACCCCATGCCGCGGCTGACTTCTTTCACATCGGCACCCACCCGCTCACAAAGGGCGGCGATTTCATTGATGAAGGTGATCTTGGTCGCCAGAAACGCGTTGGCGGCGTATTTGATCATCTCGGCGCTTTCCAGATCGGTGCTGACGATCGGGAAATCGCGTAGGTAAAGCGGGCGGTAGATATCCTGCATCACGTCGCCTGCGCGGGCGTTCTGCACGCCGACGATCACCCGATCAGGCTTCATGAAATCGTCGATCGCGGCACCCTCGCGCAGAAATTCGGGGTTCGAGGCGACGTCGAAATCAGCCTTCGGCACCGCCTTCAGGATGGCCTGCTTGATCTTGCGGTTGGTGCCTACGGGCACGGTGGATTTGGTGACGATGACAGCGTAGCCGGTCAATGCGCGCGCCACCTCCTCTGCTGCGGACATCACATAAGTCAGATCGGCGTGGCCGTCACCGCGCCGTGTGGGCGTGCCGACAGCGATGAAAACAGCCTCGGCTCCGTCGACGGCCGCAGCCAGATCAGTGGTAAAGGATAGCCGCCCGGCCTCAACGTTTTTGGCCATGAGCGTATCGAGGCCAGGTTCATAGATCGGCACCTCGCCTGCTTCCAGCCGGGCGATCTTGTCCGGGTCGTTGTCGACGCAAATCACGTCATGGCCGAA
>Ga0316206_1001953_pt1 | contig 15614 bp, 15 predicted proteins | sample 6monthpyrite_MG_FD_204942 | JGI IMG/M metagenome (GOLD analysis project Ga0316206, IMG submission 204942) | Microbial mat bacterial communities from mineral coupon in-situ incubated in ocean water Damariscotta River, Maine, United States -... | ecosystem: Environmental > Aquatic > Marine >... | reverse complement strand
TGAGTACTATATAAATGGCATTGATTGGTCAGAAGAAACAGCACAAGAAACTTATGCTAAATCTTTTTCAGAACTAAATGATAAAGAAGTAGAAGAATTAGTCGCAATCATAGCAGACGAAAGTTGGGGTAAAAGTTGGTTGTCTATTATGCTAACTTTTATATTAGAAGCACTTGCATTAGATCCAATTTATAACATTAACACAAGCAAAGTAGGATGGCAATGGCTAGGTCAATATGAAGGTACACCGCGTCCAAACGATAACATTACTTACAATAAAATATTTAAAACCATTGGAGCAGAATAAAACATACGATTTTTGTATAGTTGGTAGTGGCGCAGGTGCCGGACCAATTATTTATGAAATGTCAAAAGCTGGATTTAAAGTTCTGGTACTCGAAAAAGGACCATGGATGAAGACAGAACACTTTGCTAAAGATGAATTAGTGTCTTGCAGACGTTCAGTTTATACACCAAATAAACAAGATGAATTTCACGTGATTGAAAGTCAACATAAAAATGGGGAATGGCATGCACAAGCAACTCGAGATTCAAGCAAAGACTACTGGAATGGTAGTTGTGTTGGCGGATCTTCAAACTTTATGAGTGCTTATTTTCACCGTATGAAGCCTAAAGACTTTCGTTTATTGTCAGAATACGGTCCAATTGAAGGTGCTAACATTGTTGATTGGCCAGTAAATTATAATGATTTTGAACCCTTTTATACAAAAGTGGAAAGTGTAGTAGGCGTGTCAGGTGAAGTACGTCAACACTCAACACTCGAACCTAGATCAACACCCGACTATCCTTACCCACCATTAAAAACTAATGCAATTGCTAATTGGATTGATAAAGCAGGTAAAGATTTAGGAATTGAAATTGTACATGGGGCTAGAGGTATTTTAACTCAACAAAAGAATGACCGTAACCCCTGTTATCATTCAAATTATTGTGGAAGTTACGGCTGTTCATCTAATGCAAAAGGAAGCAGTAGAGTTGCGTTGATAAATGAAGCTCTAAAAACCGGAAATTGTGATATTATTCCCAATGCTAAAGTGTTTCATTTAGAAACTGATGGCAATAAAAAGATTGTTAAAGCCCATTATTATTTAGCTAATAAAAAACAAACTGCAACAGCCAACACTTTTGTGGTTGCTTGTCAAGCCATTGAAACGTCTCGTTTGTTATTGGCTAGTAAAAATTCTGATTTTCCAAATGGATTAGGAAATGAGAATGGATTAGTGGGGAAAAATCTTATTTTTTCAGGAGGTGGAGTAGGTGGTGGTAACCTTTATTTTGATGAATTGTCAGCAGAAGATGCTAAATCAATAAAAAATCCTGAATCATTTGTAAATAGAGCCATTCAACAATGGTATGAGATTAATGATGAAGAACTAGGACATTTAAAAGGTGGAACGATTGATTTTTTATTTGAACATACCAATCCAATGCCCAAATTGTCTCGTCAAAAAATAAAAGGAGGTAAATTAATTTATGGGTCTAAACTTAAATCTAATATTCAAAAATATTTTAAAGAACAAAGGCGTATAAAATTCGAAATATTTAACGATTGGTTACCCACAGACAATTGTTTTGTTGAATTAGATAAAAATGAAGTCGATAAATGGGGAGACCCCGTAGCAAAAGTGAGAATAGGCTATCATCCTCATGATTTAGTCGTTGCAAAATTTTTAGCTAAAAAAGGAGAATTAATTCTTGATAAATTGGGGGCAAAAAATATTTCAACCGGTGTGAGTGGAGCACCTTCACCAAATTTAGTTGTAGGTGGTTGCCGATTTGGAAACGACCCAAAAACATCTGTTTTAGATGTAAATTGCAAAATACATTCAATACCTAACCTTTATATTACAGACGGTAGCTTTATGCCATCAGGAGGTTCTGTACCTTATACATGGACCATTTATGCTAATTCTTTCAGAGTAGCGGATCATTTGTTGAAAAGATTTGTTAATCAAAGTTCTAATACCATTTAGGAATTGAATTGCACTATAAAAATAGTTGCCTAATTTTAAACTGTAATATACCGAGTATACTTTGAAGTGATTATTGATTGAAATGAAAAAAAGCCCATTTCAATGTTAATTTGGTATCATTAAGTATTAGACGTATATTTTGTTATTTTTTGGTTAAAAAAATCTAAATCGATTTACTCTTTATATATTTGCACTCGAAAAAAATTAAAAAGTAAAAAAATGAAAATAGTAATTACTTTATTGTCAGTTAGTTTAATATTGTTTACAGTAAAAGCTGAAGACACTATCCCAACTAGTCCATCACATTGGAAATATAAAGCTGTTGGCGCAATTAACGGCACAAGTGCATCATTTAAAAATTGGAATGCAGGGGGGCAAAATACCATTTCGTGGATTGCTCTATTTGACGCACAAGCAAATTACAAAAAGGATAATCTCCGTTGGGAAAATGGTTTGCATTTAGCGTATGGACAAAATAGAGTGTTGATTAATCCTTGGCAAAAAACAGATGATATTTTGTCAATTTATTCAAAAATTGGTTACCGTGTAACAAAAGCTTTTGATATAGCAATGCTAAATGATTTTAAAACACAATTTGATTTGAGTAAAGATTCTGATGGTAACTTATTGTCTAAATTTATGGCTCCTGCATATTTAATTAATGCATTTGGAATGGAATATAAACCAAACGATAATTTACAAGTTTTTGGATCTCCATTTACAGGTAAATCTACTTTTGTGAAAGATTTTTCATTATCGCAAGCAGGAGCATTTGGTGTTGATAATGGTAAAACGGTTAGATATGAGTTTGGTGCTTTTATAAAGTTTCTTTATAATGACGAAATAATGAAAAATGTAACTTTTAAAGGTAAATTGGAACTGTTTTCTAATTATTTAAATAATCCTCAAAATATTGATATTAACGCTGAAGCATTGTTTAATTTTAAAATCAATAAATGGCTCTCAGCTAGTTGGTCATTTAATATGATTTATGATGATGATATTGATATTGTAGTTTTAGATGATGCAGGTGTTGAAATTGCAAAAGGACCTAGAGCGCAACTTAAAAATGTGATTGGAATAGGCTTATCTTATTCGTTTATCGATAAGTAAGTTTAAGTTATTATACCCATAGTTTAATATAACTTTCCATTAAAAAACGAATGGATATATAAAACAATCACTTCAAAAAATGTGTAGCATATTTTTTGTTCAAAACTAAAATATAAAGAACATAAATAAAATACGTTCTTTATAAATACATTTGTAGTCTTGAAATTATATCCATTACATACAAGTAAATTATTAAGCTTTTTTTCGGCCGAAACTGAATCAGAGTTAGCTATCCCTATCATTGATGAGGGAATAAGTGCAGGTTTTCCGTCTCCAGCTCAAGATTTTTTAGATTTGTCAATCGATTTGAATAAAGAATTGGTCAAAAATCCATCAACTACATTTTATGCACGTGTAAATGGACAATCTATGCAAGACATGGGTATCGATTCGGGAGATTTAATCATAATTGACAAAAGTTTAGAACCAATTAATGGAAAAATAGCGGTGTGTTATGTAGATGGAGAGTTTACAATGAAACGCATAAAGTTTGAAAAAGATTGTTGTTGGCTGATTCCTGCTAATAAAAAATTTAAAGCCGTAAAAGTCAATGCCGATAATGATTTTTTAATTTGGGGTATAGTTATTCACGTTATAAAATCGTTTTAAAATGTACGCACTTGTTGATTGTAACAATTTTTTTGCTTCTTGCGAACGGGTATTTAGACCCGACTTAAACGGGAAACCTGTTGTTATTTTATCAAATAATGACGGCTGTGTTATTGCAAGGAGTAATGAAGCTAAACCTTTTATACCAATGGGTGCACCAGCTTTTAAATACAAAAATGAGTTTAAACACCATTATATTCACGTGTTCTCGTCAAATTATGTGTTGTATGGCGATTTTAGTGCAAGGGTTATGAGTATGTTAACCACATATTCGCCAGATATTGAAATTTATAGTATTGATGAAGCTTTTTTAAAACTAGACGGTTATGATAATTATAATTTACAAGATTATGGTGAACACATTAAACACAAAGTAACAAAGGGAACAGGAATACCTGTAAGTATTGGCATAGCCCCCACAAAATCCTTGTCTAAATTAGCGAACAGAATCGCAAAAAAATATCCTCAAAAAACAAAAGGTGTTTACATTATAGATACAGAAGAAAAGAGAATAAAAGCTTTAAAATGGTTAAAAGTAGAAGATATTTGGGGAATTGGTAGGCGACTGTCTAAACGCTTAAATTATAGTGGCATAAAAACAGCCTATGATTTTGTACAGCAAGATGACAAATGGTTGAAGCGTAATTTTTCTGTTTTAGAAGTAAAATTAAAACACGATTTGTTAGGTATTGAAACTTTAAAATTAGAAGACGTTAAAACAAAAAAAAGCATAGCTACAACACGTACTTTTGATAAAACCTATACTGATTATGAAACAATAAGAGAACGAGTAGTTACTTTTGCCTGTAGTTGTGCCGAAAAATTAAGAAAAGAAAAATCTAATTGCAATGTAATAATGGTGTTTATACAAACAAATAGACATCAAAATACTCAAAAACAATACGGAAGAAATATTGTGATTAAAACTGAATTCCCTACAAATTCTAGCATTGAAATTGCCAAAATTGCCATTGTAGGTTTAAATAAAATTTTTAAAACAGGATTTAATTATAAAAAAGCAGGTATTGTAGTGATGGATTTAACGCCTGAAAATCAACAACAGCTAAATTTATTTAACAATTCAAATCCAAAACATTTAAAATTAATGCAAACCATTGACAAATTAAATTATTCAATTGGATCTCAAAAAATAAAATTAGCCAGCCAAGGTATGGGAAGAACTTGGAAAATGAAACAAGAAAAATTATCGCCACGTTACACAACACAAATAAATGAAATTATTACCGTTAGGATTTAACATTTGAGTGTAAAATTAATCAAGTGTTTTTGTCTTACTTTAATTGACTTACACTTTAATTAGTTCGTGTTTTTAATTTATGTTAAATATGTACTTATGAATCTCATAAATTCGATTTGTGTTATACCAAATTGCTCATTCACAATTTGCTTTGCTTTATTCATTAGTTAATACTCTTTAAATGTATTCATGCTTTCCATTGCACTCCAATTGGTAAAGTTTTTATTTTAGTGCGTTAGCCAAAAAGGTTTATTCTTTCTCCTTTTAAAGTTTGAATCAGAGTAGGAGGGTTAGCACTCTTTTGTTGGAGTGTAGCGGAAATAAATGTGTGTGATTTAATATAACTCAAAAATAATTTAATTAGTAAAGTTAAATTCATTACATTTACCAAAGTGAATGGTTTAACAAAAATATTTTCTTTACTACTTTTAGGGGTTTTCTCTATTGGGTTAGTGCATGGAATGGTTCCCCATATTCATTATAGTCATGAGTACAGTCATTCACATCAGCATGAAACAAAAGATGTTAAAAGTCATCATCATGATTCATCTTCTGAGCACTCTCATGAAAATGAATCAGTACCAGAGAAAAATGATGATGGTAGCCAAACAGCTGATGAATATTTTGAATTTGTTAATAATCATTCTCATTCTACTCATATTCATTTAGAAACTGAGTTTTTAAGTCAGCAAGCAAGAAATTTAACTAAAGTTGTAAAATCTAAAATTTCCCCAATATCTAGTTGGGAAAATAATACACTGTTAGATGATGATCTATTGGTCCCCTTACGATTTGATTTTAGGAGGATTGATTATCTTTCAGTGCATTCAAACTGTTATCCACTGCGTGGACCTCCATCCCTATTATAATTGCATTATACAATAATGTAAGTGGAATAAATACCACAAATCTTATAATTATAATTTAAAAATCTAATATGTATATAAAATTAGCATTAGCTATATTTATATGCTTTTTAACATTAGTATCTAATGCACAAATTGATGATATTAATCAAGTGTTAAAAAGTATAGAACAAAATAACTTGGAGCTTAAAGTACTGAATGAGCAAATAGAAAGTAAAAAGGTTGAATTAAGTACTTCCAATAATCTGAATAATCCTGAATTAATTGGCTATTACATGCCTTTTGGAGAACACAGTACGGGTAATTATTCCGAAATTCAAATAAGCCAAACTTTTGAATTCCCAACGGTTTACAAGTCAAGAAATATTTTAATAGAAGAACAAGGTGTTCAACTTAAAATGTCATATGAGCTTAAAAAACAAGAAATTTTACTTGGAGCAAAACTTGAAATAATTGGGCTGATTGCTTTAAAAAAGCGACTTATTGAAGAACAGGAGGAAGTTAAACAGGCTGAAATTGTTTTTGAGCACACACAAATTCTTTTTGATAGAGAACAAATTGGAGTTCTTGATTTAAACAAAGCTAAATTGAATTGGGTTCAAATACAATTTTTAACTGAGCAAACAGAGAATAATATAAGAGAAAAACAAAATAAGATTCGTAATCTAAATGGTGGAACAGAGATAACTATTGCTCAGACTAACTATTTTGAAAATCTTGAAATTCAATCTTTGGATAGTCTTTGGAAGGATAAAGTTGAGAATAGTCCACTACTAAAACTTTTGGTTCAAAAAGAAAAGGTAGCTGAAAAACAACTTCTTTTAGCGAAACAGAATCGATATCCAGATTTACAACTTGGCTATAATTATCAAGGTGTATTAAATGAAAATTACTCAGGTGTTTATGCGGGTATATCTATACCAATATGGAGCAATAAAAATAAAATCAAGTCTGCAGATTTGAATCTAAATTATAGTAAATCTTATTCTGATTTTCAAATTCAAATGTTGAAATCTGATTTTGAAATTCAATATAATAACTACGTATCCCTGCAAAAAAGATATGTTGCATACAGTAGCACTTTTACGGAATTAAATAGTGTTGCATTACTCACACAAGGATACAAATCAGGTGAATTATCATTTAGCGAATACTACATGGAGACAAGCTTTTATTATGAAGCCTATAGTTCCTTGTTAAATATGGAAAAAGAATTACATCAGCTTAAAGCTGAATTATTAAAACATCAATTATAAAAATAAATATTATGAAAAAAGTAGCATTATCAATTTTAGTTTTATCATCAATTTATTCATGTCAAAATTCATCAACAGATGATCATGGTCATGACCATAATGCAGATGGTAGTCATATAGAAGAAGGTCACGGTCATGACCATGACGAAAACCATGAACAAGAAACATTTACTTATGAAGAAGAAGCAACTGATTCACATGATGAAGAAGCTCATGAACATTCAGATGATCATGAAGGTCATTCGCATTAATCTAGACTAAATTGTCTAGGTGTAGAAAAGAATTTTAACATAAAATTAAATAATATGAAATATTATATACTTCTTGCTTTGGCAGGACTGGTATTGTCTTGCCAAAATGGTAGTACTTCAATTGAAGAAGATGCTGAGACTAATAGTATGGAAACTCCCAGAATTGACTATACAATTTGGTCTGAGAACACTGAGTTATTTGTAGAGTTTCCTGTTTTAATAGTAGGAGAACAAAGTAGATTCGCTGCACATTTTACAGTGTTAAACAAACATCAATCAGTAGATGAAGGGACTGTTACTGTCAGTCTAGTACAAGGAACAAAAGGTGTACGACAAAAAGTTGATGCACCTAGTTCTCCAGGGATTTTTTCTCCGGTTATTGAGCCTGTGATATCAGGAAACTCTAAACTAATCTTTGAATTAAAAACGAATCAATATACTGATACGCTTGTGATAGAAAACGTGATGGTTTACGGTTCTATTGTAGAAGCTATAAAAGATATCACAGATGAAGCACCAGTTGAAAAGATTAGTTTCCTAAAAGAACAAGCATGGAAAATGGAATTTCAGACAGCTAAAGTGAAACGTCAAGATGTTTTTGAATCTATACCAACAACAGGTATTTGGCGTTCTCCTTTGGGTAACAATAAAGGATTGATTGCAACTTCTAGCGGTACAGTAGATTATTATAAGAATAACTTAACTATCGGAACTCGAGTAAACACAGGAGAATTATTACTTACGATTAAAAGTGATGGATTATCAACTAATAATTTAAACTCTGAAATTAAAAAATCAAAAATTAATTATGAACAGGCGAGTTTAGAGTACGAACGAAAAAAGGAGTTGTATAACGATAAAGTTATTGCCAAAGCTGAATATGAAATAGTTGAGCAAAAATATTTAATTGCAAAAGAGAATTATAACAGGCTTTCTAATAATTTTTCAAATGGAGGAAAAAAAGTAAAAGTGCCATTTAATGGATTTGTAAAATCGATTAAATACAATAACGGTGATTTTGTTGAAGAAGGTGATGTATTGATGACTATTGCTGATGAAGAATTTAGAATATTAGAAGTTCAAGTAAGTTCTCAATATGCAGGTAAATTAGATGATATAAGAAATGTTTACTATAAAACAGATCAAGAACATTGGGCTAATATTTTGGATAATGACAATTCTATTCTTTCGGTTAATCGCGTGATCTCTGATGAACATCCCATGATGTCAGTATTTGTGAGCATTAAAGAAAATATCTCGTTCCCAGAAGGCGGTTTTTCTGAAGTAAATTTAATTGTTGGCAATCCATCTACTGGCGTAGTAATACCTAAATCGGCATTATTAGAAAGTTATGGAAAGTATTCGGTTATTGTCCAGTTATCGGGTGAAAGTTTTGAAAGTAGAAATGTCACTATTGGGCGAAAAAATGGAAATCTAATTGAGATTACAAGTGGATTATCTGAAAACGAAATGATTGTGACTAAAGGCGCTTATCAAGTTAAAATGGTTTCTATGTCAGGTCAAGCACCTGCGCACGGTCACGCACATTAAAAAATATACTATGTTAAATAAAATATTGTCAATATCATTAAACAATAGGTTAATGGTATTATTTGTTGCTGTTTTATTGAGTACAACAGGTGTTTATATTGCTAAAAATATGAATGTTGATGTGTTTCCTGACTTAACCGCACCAACTGTCACAATTTTAACTGAAGCACATGGCTTGGAATCAGAAGAAGTTGAGAAGTTAGTGACTTATCAATTGGAGATTGCCATGAATGGTTCTCCAAATGTGAGAAGAATTCGTTCATCTTCATCAGCAGGAATTTCAATTGTTTGGGTTGAGTTTGAATGGGGTACAGACATCTATCGCGCAAGACAAATTGTAAGCGAACGAATTCAAATGGTACAAGGTAAATTACCTGAAGAAGTTGGTGTGCCTACTATGGCTCCAATTTCATCAATAATGGGAGAAGTAATGCTATTAGGCGTTACATCAGATAGTCTTTCTCCTATGGATTTAAGAGTTTTAGCGGATTGGACCATCAGCCCTCAAATAAAATCCCTTTCAGGGGTTGCAAACGTTGTAGTTATAGGAGGAGAGTATAAACAATATCAGGTCCTTGCAGATCCAGATAAGTTGAAATTCTATAATATAAGTATTGAAGAATTACTCGATAAAGTAAGGGAGTCTAATTTTAATGCACCAGGAGGAATTATTAACGAATATGGTAATCAATATATTGTAAAAGGGACAGGTAGAATTTATGAAATAGAAGATCTAAATGAATCCGTAGTAAAATATGTGAATGGAAAGAGTATTAAGGTTAAGGATGTAGCGACAGTTAAAATTGGAGCATCTGACAAGATTGGAGATGGATCGATTAATACATCACCATCTGTTATCATGACAATTTCTAAACAACCAAATGTAAATACGATTGAACTTACAGAGGAGTTAGATGAATTAGTCCTTAACTTAAATGAATCGTTACCGTCAAATGTTAAAATAGAAAATCATATTTTTAGACAGTCTGATTTTATAGAAACGTCAATAAATAATCTTAAAAGCACACTTTTAGAAGGGGCATTTTTTGTTATGATTATATTATTCATTTTCTTGATGAATTGGCGAACAACAATAATATCATTACTTGCCATTCCAATTTCTATATTGGTTACAATTATAATTTTGAAAACATTAGGCTACACAATTAATACAATGAGTCTAGGTGGTATAGCAATTGCAATTGGCGCACTTGTGGATGATGCCATCATTGATGTAGAAAACGTATTTAAACGACTCCGTGAAAACGTGCAAAAAGCAAAAGAAGACCGCTTACCAATAATAAAGGTTGTTTTTGATGCATCAATGGAAATAAGAAGTTCTATAATTATTGCAACTCTTATTATTATTGTGTCATTTATACCATTGTTCTTTCTAAGTGGAATGGAAGGTAGATTATTACAACCACTCGGAATTGCATTCATCACATCTGTTTTAGTTTCGCTTATTGTGGCGGTAACAATTACACCTGTTCTTTGTTCATTTTTACTTAAAAGTGACAAAAGTTTAATGAAACAAGTGAATGGGACTAGGGTAGAACGTTGGCTTCAGAAAAGGTATTCTTATATCCTAGAAAAATCACTTAAAATGCCCAAAATGATTATTGGGTCGACTTTTCTAATTTTTATAATTAGTTTAACTTTTATGACTCAACTTGGTAGAAGTTTTCTACCCGAATTTAATGAAGGATCATTAGTTATTAGTGCTGTTGGCGTTCCAGGAATGTCGTTGGAAGAAAGTAATAAAAACGGAATGCTAATAGAAAAAATTCTGTTGGACATGCCTGAAGTTGAAGTAGTGACAAGAAGAACAGGACGAGCTGAACTTGACGAACATGCCCAAGGTGTGAACGCGGCAGAGATAGATGTTCCTTTTAATTTAATTGATAGAAGCAAGGAAGATTTTTATGAGGCTGTACGAACAAATTTAAGTATTGTACCAGGTGTAAATATAACTTTAGGACAACCAATTGGACATAGAATTGACCATATGTTATCTGGGACTCGTGCCAATATTGCAATTAAAATATTTGGAGAGGATTTAAAGAAACTTTTTGAACTAGGTAAAAGTATTGAATCGAATATAAAGGGGATAGAAGGTATAGCAGATGTTGCTGTAGACCAACAAATTGAGGTCCCTCAAATAAAAATTGTTCCTAATCGTCAAATGTTATCAGCTTATGGATTAACTATTAAAAATGTACTAGATCAAGTGGATATTGCTTTTGCAGGAGAAAACGCAGGTAACATTTATGATGGACAAAAGTATTTTGATTTAATTGTTCGATTTGAAAAGGAATCCAGAAAAGACATGAACACGCTGGAAAACATGTTAATCATGACACCAGATGGTCAGAACATTCCTTTAACCAATCTAGCCGAAATCATTTCAGTGAGTAGCCCAAACACGATTAATAGAGAAAATGTAGAAAGAAAAATAGTTGTCGCAGCTAATGTTCAAGACAGAGATTTATTATCGGTTGTTAATGACATTAAAAAGGCAGTAGACAAAAATGTAATAGTACCAAGTAATTATAGGGTAGAGTATGGTGGACAATTTGAGAGTGAGGCAAAAGCTTCTAGACTACTTTTTATTAGTGCATTTATGGCTATTTTAGTTATTTTATGGTTGCTATATCTTGAATTTGGAAATATTAAATTATCTCTTATTGTTTTACTGAATCTACCAATGGCATTAATCGGAGGTATTTTTATTGTTTATTTTACATCAGGAATAATAAACATTGCTGTTACAATTGGCTTTATTAGTCTTTATGGTATTGCAACTCGTAATGGTATATTATTAGTTTCCAAGTATGAATATTTGAAAAAGAAAGGATACTCTAAATCGAAATTATTGATTGATGGTGCACTTGATCGTTTAAATCCAATCCTTATGACGGCATTAACAACAGGGTTGGCCTTAATTCCTCTTGCGCTTAAAGGAGGTGAACCAGGAAATGAAATTCAAAGCCCAATGGCTATAGTAATTTTAGGTGGTTTGCTGACATCTACTTTTTTAAATATTATAGTAATTCCATGTATCTATAAATTAGTAAATAATGAAAAAATATCTTTTAATTAAAAACTTAAGAACAATTGTAGCGCTGGCAAAACATGTGTTTTGGTAAACTGAACGGAATGTAATGTAATGAAGAGAATTTGCTATAACTTATGTGTGCGTTGGGAGAGAAATAATAAACCTTTTTTTGTGGGCTGGAAAAAATAAAAACTTGTGCGTTGGCAATGTGATGGCAATTACTCATGGCTTTAATTGATTTTTATTTGAATTCGTGAATCCTGCGGATTTGTGTGTAATATTTAATTTTAGTTTCTAAATTTAATATTATAAAGCAATCTGTGAGTATTTTGGTCGTGTGGCAAACCGATTTTATGAAGTTCATGAGGACAGACAAAAAAAAACGCGCCCGAACTAATTCATAACGGCAAATTATAAGAGAAATTAGTATAACCTTATTAGAAAAATATTATCTCTGAATTTTCTATTTAGTTCGCGTCTTTAATTGATTTTAATTTATGCTCATGAATATTGAAAAAGCAATATTTAACGTAGCCTTGACATAATAGACATTATAATGGTAAAGCAGATGCTTTTTTCGTTTTCACAAAAACATACTGATTTGGCTTATAATGTTCTTGCGTTATGTTAATTTGCTTGGGTAAAGTTTTTATTTTAGCGCGTTGGCCAAAAAAGGTTTGTTCTTTCTCTTTTATAAGTTTGATTCGGAGTAGGAGGGTAGCACTCTTTTGTTGGAGTGTAGCGGAAATAAATGTGTGTGATTATTTACTATGTTTTGATACATTCTTAGTTTTTGGAAATTATCACTTTTTTCTAATTATGAAACCGTTGAAAAAATTATGTAGAACTGGATTTTGATAACTTTATAGTACAAATTGATATTTATATTGTGATTTCCATAATTATTTATTAAAATTGTATTCAGAGCCTAACACTATTAACATGCCAAAATGAAAGTGCTTATAATTGAAGATGACCAAGAATTATTACGAAATATTTTAAAATATTTTGATTCTTTTGGATATGTCATGGAAAAGGCTAAAACTTTAAAAGAAGGCCAATTAAAGATTGAACAACATAATTATGATTGTGTTATTCTTGATTTAAATTTACCTGATGGGGATGGAATCACTCTTCTTAATTTGATAAAATTAAAGGACCACAAAACTGGTGTAATTATTTTATCAGCAAATAGTTCATTGGAAACTAAAATCAGTGGTTTAGAGTTTGGTGCAGACGATTATTTAACAAAGCCATTCCACTTGTCTGAATTAAACGCTAGAGTTAAATCTATTGTAAGACGGAATCAATTTGAAGGATCGAATGATATAATCTTCAATGAAATTAAAATTAACACCAACTCTCTGGATGTCAGCGTTCATAATAAAAAAATCAAACTCACTAAAAAAGAATATGAACTGTTACTTTATATGGTGATTAATAAAAATAGAGTATTGACAAAACAATCTATATCAGATCACATATGGGGAGATTTTATTGAAAGAAATGCGTCATACGACTATATATATTCTCACTTAAAGAATCTGAGACGTAAAATAATGGAAAAAGAGGGTAAAGATTATATTCAAACTATCTATGGCATAGGATACAAATTTTCAGAAATTGAAGATTAACAAATACAATATTATCGTAATCAGTATAATTGCACTGGTAACTGCCGGTGTAATCACTACATTGGTTCAATTGCTTTTCATTGGTAAAAATAATATCACCTACTCAATACTTATAACTTTTTTAATTGTAGCTGTCACATTGTTTTTTTATGACTTTTTAATAACAAAGCGATTAAAGCAATCAATGAGTCGCTTTATTTCACAAATAAAACAAGGGAATTTTGAAAGTAAAAAAAGCACTATTATTAAAAAATATGATTTTGTCACATTAACAGATATTCCAGTTGCATTGTCTCAGATTGTTGGTGAAATACAAAAAGACACAAATGAACAAAAGAGATACATAGAAAACGTAAGTCATGAATTAATGACTCCAATTGCAATTATTAGAGGAAAACTCGAATTAGTGATTCAATCAGACAAAATTGAAAGTCAAGACCTATTACTTATTAGTGATATATTGTCAAAGTTAGAACGTTTAAAACGTGTTAATGAATCTTTAGTTTTATTATCAAAATTAGATAACAACCAATATCCTTCATCAACTGAAGTCAATTTGAGTTCAATAATTGAGGAAATACTAAATCTATTTGAAGACCAAATAAGGATAAAGGAACTCACAATTAAAAAAATAATTCCAGACGATTTCGTTTTCACTATGAATGAAAATCTCGCTTATATATTAATTAAAAACGTTATTAAAAACGCGGTTAATCATAGTGTTAATAATGGTTTTATTAATATAGACTCAAATAAAAATAAAATTATTATTTCAAATGCAGGTCTAATCTTACAAACTTCTCCAAATAAATTATTTGAACGCTTTGCTATTGGGAGTGAAACCAACGATTCTATTGGATTGGGACTTTCGATTATGCTTAAAATCTGTGAAATAAGTTCTATAAAAATAGACTATACACATAAAAAAGGTATCCATACTATATCTCTTAAATTTTAAATTTACTTCTTTTTCTACAGAATTAATTCAGAATTAAACCCCAATTAATACAGAATTGAGGTTTTAGATTTGTAATAAGTTAAATCACTTGTTATGAATACGAATTTTGATACTGCTGTGTTGATTGAAAAAGAAGAGATCGCACATTTACATTTTCCTAAAGAAGATGTATTATTTGAAAAAGAAGACCTTATTTTAAGGTATAAAAAATTAAATAATGCATTGACTATTGGTAATTTGGAACACGACAAAGTCATCATCTTGTTTCAAGATATTCAAGGCTTAAAAAAAGTAAACACTACAATCTGGGGTGTTACTGATAAGGAAATCATCCTAAAAAAAGGAGTTACTATACCTATTCATAGAATTGAGAATATTTACTAAGCTGAAAGCAGATGAAACGTAATGTCATTATTCTTTACGAAAATTTGAGCCCTAAAATTAAAAAGGCTTTGGAATCACATTACCCATATGGATATGTAGATGAAACCATTAAATATCAAAACCTTTCAACTGGCAAAAGTTATAAGGGTTTGGTGTTCAATTATGAAGACACCACTTATCTAATCAAATTTAAGCTAGAAGAAGAGAATGGATTTAATACTGAAGATGATGATTTAAATGAAATTAATAATCTAAATACTGAATTATGAAAAAGAATGAACAATTTAATTTTCACTTGTCTTTACCGTGCAGAAGTATAACCGAAACAAGACAGTTTTACGAACAGGAATTAGGATTTAAAATTGGTCGTAGACAGGGTTATATATGGTTTGATGTTGACATTTTTGGAAACCAGCTAACATTTACACATGATGACGCTTTTAGCCTGACTATAAAAAGTTACAATTTTGAAGATAGTACTTTACCCACCTTTCATTTTGGGGTAATTGTAGACAAGAATATTTGGCAAGAGTTATACAAAAATTACGAAAACAAGGACTATTTCGCCATTGGTTCAATTTATTTTTTAAAGGACAAAAAAGGACAACACCAATCTTTCTTTTTAAAGGACCCCAATGGCTACTTTATTGAGTTCAAAGCATTTTTTAATGAATCTGAAGTG
>Ga0316206_1001951_pt1 | contig 15627 bp, 17 predicted proteins | sample 6monthpyrite_MG_FD_204942 | JGI IMG/M metagenome (GOLD analysis project Ga0316206, IMG submission 204942) | Microbial mat bacterial communities from mineral coupon in-situ incubated in ocean water Damariscotta River, Maine, United States -... | ecosystem: Environmental > Aquatic > Marine >... | reverse complement strand
TTAATGAAATCTGCACCACCCGATGTTTTCAATCACAATCTGGAAACCGTACCACGCTTATACAAAAAAGCGCGTCCTGGATCAGATTATCAATGGTCACTGGATTTAATTAAATCGTTTAAAGCTAGGCATTCAGAGGTTCCGACAAAGTCCGGCTTGATGCTTGGTTTGGGTGAAGAGATTGAAGAAGTAAAAGTCGTCATGCAAGATTTGTTAGATCATGGTTGTGATATGTTAACACTAGGACAGTATCTTCAGCCTAGTCTGGATCATTTACCAGTAGCACGTTATGTCACACCGGATGAGTTTGATGAGCTAAAAACTATTGGTTTAGCTATGGGCTTTAAAAATGTAGCCAGTGGACCCATGGTGCGATCTTCGTATCATGCAGATCAGCAGGCTCAGGGCGCTATTTAAAAGCTTGTTATTTCAATAGATACTTGTAATTATGTACGCAGAATAATAATCAGGATTCAATATGAAGGTTTTAGTTCGTTTATTGGCAGTTATCAGTTGTATTTTTATCTTTTCATCACAGGCGCAGGCACGCGGACAGGCTTACCAAGAAACATACCATATCGGTCTAACAGCCGGTAATATAGATGGTGGTACTAACTTTGGTTCAGTTGAAGCAACCGGTTTTACACTCGCAGCTCGAAACAAAAAAGCATCCTTAGAATACGTTAACATGAGCTCAAAAGATGGTGATGAGCTGGGTGCTGGCACCTGGGAAGCAAAACTATCTGGTTTCTATCTGGCATTAATTGGCCAGGGACAGCCTTATATGAAATTTAAAGTTGGCAAACTCAAACACGAGATGATTCAGACTAACGGTTCTCTGCCAGTCAGTGAAACAGAATCAGTTACGTCTTATGGTCTGGGTTTTGGTTATAAAATGGGTTCAAGAGCAATGGTTGAGTTTGATATAACAACACTTGATCAGGATATGACATTATTTACGTTAACTGTACTATTCTAGTTATATAGATATTATGTAGTAATATGTAAGACTAGTACAGGGAGGTATAGTTTAATGAATATGTATAAACTATCAGTACTTTTCATATTTTGTTCGTTCTTCAGTATTGAAGCCTGGTCTGGCTATGATGGCAAGTACTGGGTGGTTAAAAAAGGAGATACGCTTTATGCTATTGCCAGATCTTTTTACCCAAAGAGTGCCCGCTCTCAATTAAAACTCAGAAAAGATATTATCAGTTTAAATCAGAATGTATTTGCGAATGGTTCCAAAGGGCTTTTCATTGGTTTAAAATTACATTTACCGCAATATGTCTCATCAGTATCACAATCTTCTGTTAAAACCAAAACTCAACGTGTAAAACTATTCTCGGATCCTAATCTGTTATCAGAAAATAAATGGATTATTAAAAGAGGCGATACGCTGTATTCCATTGCCCGACATTTTTTCCCAAAATCAAACAGGAAACAATATCACTTAAGAAAAGAGATTATCAGTCTAAACCCAGATGTATTTAGTGGAGGGACCAATAAAATGGAAGTTGGTCTCGCATTAATAATGCCAGACAAATTGGTTAAAAAAACAGAAACAAGATTAGTTGCAACACCTGTAGTTGAAGATGTTTCTCCGGATACTAATACGATAAAAGAAAATAGAAAAACTTCGTATGCTGATAAGGTTTCAAAAACGCCAGTAAAAGCTATTGAAGACAAACCTGAAGTATCAAGGACTTCCTATGAAAAGAGAAAAAACACTATAAGCAGTGATTTTGAATCAAACGTATCATTCAGTATAGGTTATTCATTGGGTGGAGATACGGTTTTAATCTCAACAGATGGGCATGATATTACATTGGGTAGTGGGGCGCATTTGCGTTTTTCATATGACGGTTTATGGGATAATAAACAAGGCTACCGAATTGCGCTGGGGTATCAGTTTGATCAGGTAACGGCAGGTAGTGATAGTGGTCAACTTGAGCAGATGTATTTACAATCTGCTTACCTCTTTAACATGGGGCACTCTGTGATAGGTATCGGTTTGTCTTTGCATGATAATATAGCTTTTGAGTCAGATATTTCAGCTGTAAAAACCAATACAGATTTTGATACGGCAGCTGGTCTGGTTGTTTTATATGAATATAAACGTTTCTTAGGTAATCATATTGTTGGGCTTTCTCATACTGTGCTGGACTCTAAGAATATGTCTAGTCAGGCTGACGTTGATATGAGCAGAACTGAAGTTTATTATCGCTGGAGTTTCTAATCGAAAAGTTCTTGTAATTTTTGTAAGCGCTCAGGGGTTCCAATATCCAGCCAGAGACCGGCATAATATTTTGCGCTAATTTTATTGTTATCAGCGGCCGATCTTAGTATGGGGCCTAGTGGAAAACGATCTTCTTTTTGAGTGAAGAGTTTCGGGCTATATATCCCAATTCCTGAATAGGTTTTCTTTTTGTTTTTATTATTCGATAGAAACCCTTCTTTTATACTGAAGTCTCCTTCAGGATGCTGTTCCGGATTATCGACAAGTATTAAATGTGCAAGACAGTCGTCTTTTAAATGAGGCAGGTTCTTATAATCATAATCACACCAGACATCGCCGTTAACAACTAAGAAATTATCCTCACCTAATAATGGCAGTGCTCTTTTGATACCGCCGCCGGTTTCTAATGCTTCGCCTTCGTCTGAATAGGAAATGTTGACGCCATAATTTGATCCATCTCCCAGTTTGTTGTGAATTTTTTCTGCAAGCCATGCGGTATTAATAACCAGATCAGTGAAGCCTGCTTTTTTTAAATTGAAAATATGGTGTTCAATTAAACAAAGTTCATCCACTTTCAAAAGTGGTTTTGGCGTGGTATCAGTTAAAGGCCTCATACGTTCGCCTCTGCCAGCAGCCAGAATCATTGCTTTCATGGCAGAGGCTTCCATTCGATATTGAGTTTTTCGGTAATTTTCACTTGTTGCAGTAATGTTTGTAATGGTTTTAAAAGCGTGTAGCGTTCACAGCTGTCAATAATGTATTGAAAAGTTCGAGGGATGTCATTTAAGTAGCCGGGTTTGTTATCTCTGATATTAAGGCGGGCAAAAATACCGATGGCTTTCAGGTGTCTTTGCACGGCCATTAAATCAAACCATTTGATCACATCTTCAAATTGGAAATGTGTATCAATAAGCTGATGCTGGTGAGCTTGTTGCAAATAATACTCGATCCATTGCTCAGTTTGTTTTCTGGGCCAGGAGATATAACAATCTTTTAGTAGCGAAGCCAGATCATAAGTCACTGCACCAGAAACAGCATCCTGAAAATCTAACACGCCCGGGTTGTTTTCAGAGGTCAGCATCAGGTTGCGACTGTGGTAATCACGGTGAACAAAAACAGCAGGTTGTTGCAATGCATTTTCAGTCAGGCATTCAAAGGCGATATTGAGTAAAGTCTTTTGATCATCATTTAATTCAATGCCGAGGTGCTTGCTGAGAAACCATTCTGGAAACAAATTCATTTCAGTTTGTAATAGCTCTCTGTCATAGGCAGGTACTGAGCTGGTAGATGTTGATTGCATCTTTATTAACGTATTGATGGCATCTTTGTATAACCGATCGACACTGTCCGAATTCAGTTCAGAGAGGTACTGAGTATCACCTAAGTCCGACAGTAATAAAAAACCCTGTTCATGTTCTTCTTCCAGAATATCAGGTGCATTAATACCCGTCTGGCGAAGCTTTTTAGCAATATCAACAAAGGGTTTGCAGTCTTCTTTTTCTGGAGGTGCATCCATTACAATCATTGTCTGATCATCTTTCTGTACCCTGAAGTATCGCCTGAAACTTGCATCGGCTGAGGCGACAGTAATCAGGTACTGATCAGTTTCAAGTTGTGTGTTTAACCAGGTTTTAAGTTGTTGCAGGCGTTTGTCGTTATTCATAGTGGCACAGGCTGTTATAATTATGGTCTTATTGTAACAGACAAGCAGAGAATCAAAATATGAAAGCACCGGTTGTTGTGATTGGAATGGGTGAAATAGGCGCTGTTTTTGCGCGAGGCTTTTTAAAAACAGGTCATCCAGTTTATCCACTGCGTCGAGACGACTCAATAAACGAGTTGCAAACAACAATTGAGCAGCCTGCGGCTGTTATTGTTGCTGTTGGTGAAAGTGATTTGCAATCTGTATTAAAACAGATTCCAGAACAATGGTTGTCCGTACTGGTGCTGTTGCAGAATGAATTATTACCCCGTGACTGGTCAGATCTGTCAATTGAACCGACAGTGATTTCAATCTGGTTTGAAAAAAAGAAAGGTCAGGACTCGAAAGTAATCATTCCGTCACCGGCATACGGTCCGCTGTCACAGCTTTTGCATGATGCACTGGCATCAGTTGATATTGCGGTAAAAATTGTGCCTGACGAGTCCTCTATGTTGTCTGAGCTTGTTGTCAAAAATCTGTATATTTTGACATCAAATATTGCCGGTTTAGAAGTGGGTGGCAATGTGGGCCAATTGTGGAGCGATCATCGTGATGTCGCGGAAGCCGTGATAGATGATATTTTGCTTATACAGGAGCAGCTGTCTGGGCAGGCGCTTAATAAATCAGAATTGGTTGATCTGATGCTTGTGGCTTTTAATGGTGACCCTGAGCATATGTGTATGGGTAGAAGTGCGCCGGCACGTTTGCAGCGTGCACTGGATCAGGCAGAGGGGTTTGGCATTAAACTGAATAAATTGCCGACAATTAAAAGTTAGTTTTTATAATGATGAGGGCAGTACCAATCGGGCTCTGCCTTTATCGTTAAACTGGCAGCTTATGGTCGCTGCATATTCAACTTTAAGCTGGTTATAAACGTCGTTCAGCGGTAGCCCCATTGTTTTAGCGGTGATCACTCGAATGACACCGGCATGAGAGATAAGCAGAATACGTTTGCCCTTATATTCTGTACTCAGCTCTTCTAGTTTGTGCCAGACGCGATTCGAAAATTTTTCCAGTGGCTCGGCACCAGCGGGTCTGTTTTTTACAGGATCTAACAAAAATCGTTTGTAAGTATCGCTGTCATTGCACTGCACATCTTCCTTTGTTTTTCCTTCCCAGACACCAAAGCCAATTTCCTTGAAGCTATCATCAATAATCAGCTGGAGTTTAAGTTTAGATGAGAGGCTTTGTGCAAAATCAAGACAACGAATCAGTGGCGAGCTGATGATTAAATCCCATTTCGTATTTTGAGCAATGGCAGCATGCATCTGTTGACTGCCAAGTTTAGTTATCGGGTGATCAATGCCGCTGCCACGAAAGCAATCTTCGCCATCGGGTTCTCCATGACGCAGAATATCGAAGCGGGTAATGCTTTTGGTGTCAGCCAATGATTAATTCCAGCCTAATAATGTCAGTAATGCGATGCAGGTTAACCAGACAATCAGACTACGCAGCACCAGCCCACGAAAAGCACTGAGGTATGCAGCTCTTTCATCTGTTTCGTTGCCTTCCAGAGCACCGTGGCAAATATCAATCAATAAATATTGTTGAGTCCGGTCAGTTTCCTTGTTTTCGTGATAAGCAGCCAACGCGCCCTCAAAGTGCCCGGTGATTGCAAAACTGATGGCAAGAAAACGTGCAGGTATCCAGTTCAATAAATAAAGCATACGTTCACAACTTTTAGCCAGTACAGGATCATCGCTATAAATTGTTTTCAGTTCCTGGCTCAGTCGATAAATAATAGCACCGACGGGACCAAGGATGGCGAACCAGAAAATAACACCAAACAGACGGTCGATAATGGTGTTCATTGATGACTGAATGACAGTATCAAGTATGTTTTCATCTTCGATGCCTGATTCAGATGTTATTTCTTCAATCAGGCTCTGGGTATTTGTCGTATCTTTATCATTTATGGCTTTGATTAACTGCTCAAGTGATTGTTCAACTTCGAGTGAGCCGAGACAATAAACAAAAACCACAAAAGCAAATAGAAATGATACCGGGCTGAGCCATGATGCGGTCATTTCCTGTAGCACCATGACCCCAAGAACGGGTATCGCTAAAACTGATAAATAGCGCAGGGTCGGGTTGTGCAGATGTTTATCGGTCTTATCAAGAACAAACGCACTGAACTTAGAAAACCAGCCAAACTGCTGCCACTGTTTTAAACCAGTCCAGTTGCGATCCAGCAGGATGCCGAGGATGATGGAAATAAGCGCCATTTTTTATTGTTGTCCCTGTTTATGTGTCTTTAATTATTATTTTGTTAGTTATTGTACTTGTTTTTTCATTTTACTGGATCAAAGCCACGCTGTGAATCACCTAATTGCAATCAGGCTGTTTCAAACTCATTCACATCTAACAGATGTTTGAGTCGTGACCAGTCAAATGATTCACCCGGGTCAGTTTTTCGATCAGGGGCAATGTCGCAATGACCGGTAATTCTTTCCTTTTTTAATTCGGGGTAGGCTATAAAAAGAGCCTTTAGCGCATCTGCAAGCGCATCGTACTGTGCATCTTCATAGGCCAGATCGTCAGTGCCCTCCAGTTCAATGCCAATTGAAAAATCATTACAGGCTGTTTCTTGCTGATAACAAGAAATGCCAGCATGCCATGCACGCTGGTTAAAAGGTACAAATTGAATGACCTCACCGTCTCGTCGAATATATAAATGTGATGAAACTTCTAAGTGGCAGATGGTTTCAAAATAAGGATCGGCATCAGCAGGCAACGTATTGGTAAAGAAGGCTTGCACCCAGTCTCCTTTGAACTGACCCGGCGGCAAACTTATATTGTGCAAAACAATGAGACTGGTTGGGTGTGTGCCAGTGCGGCTGTCTGCATTGGGGGAAGCAATGTAGTTTGCATCCACCAGCAAGCCTGTCTCAGAATTAACTTTCATGGCGCATCCTCTGCGGGAAGATCTGCAGCTCGTTTTATGGCGTTTAGAATATTGGAGATGCGTGCTTCGCATTGCAATTGAGCATGGTATTGGCCGTTATTAAATAGAAACATAGCGGGCAGGTGAAACACTTCATATTCAGCCACCAGCGCTTGATCCTGCTGAGCATCAACCTGAAAAATGGAAACATCTTTCTGTTCTTCGGCTAATTGGGACAAAATATGGGTTAAATGTTTACAAGATGCACAAAAATGAGCTGAAAAGTAGATCAGGCTCAAGCCTTTGGTTTGTTCGATTTGAGGATAAAAGTCGAATTGTGTTAGTGCTTTGATAGCTGACATACAGGCATATTTCCTTAAATCAGGCTCAGATGCAAGTGCAGAATTTTTCCTAAAACAGTCAGCACAATAGTGTCTGATTTCGATACAATAGCCACCTTCGTTTTTTTATTGAGTATATCCATTCGTGTCTTCTGGAATGAACCCCGAGCAGCGGGAAGCCGTAAAATATATAGATGGTCCTCTTTTGGTATTAGCTGGTGCTGGTAGTGGTAAAACCCGTGTAATCACCAAGAAAATCGCTTATTTAGTCCAGGAATGTGGCATAAAAGCCAAAAACATTGCCGCGGTTACGTTTACTAATAAAGCGGCGCGTGAAATGAAAAGCCGAGTGGCTGAACAATTAACAGGCACTAATATCAGGGGGCTGACGGTAAGTACCTTCCATAACCTTGGTTTAACGATTTTACGTAAAGAGTTTCTGGCTGCTGATTTGAAGCCAGGTTTCAGTATTTTTGACAGCACGGATGTGCAAACGGTTATTCGCGAGTTACAGCGTGGAGAGAGTGGCAGTAACGTCGATGATGCTGAAGCTATTTCATACCGCATATCTCGCTGGAAAAATGATTTTATTAGTCCTGAGCAAGCTATCTATGGAGCGGAAACTGATCAGGATGCATTCTATGCCAGTTTCTATGTAAAGTATCAGCGTCAATTGCATGCCTACAATGCGGTTGATTTCGATGATCTGATCATGAGACCTGTTCAACTATTCAAACAAAATGCTGAGGTACTGGGGGCCTGGAGGCGCAAAATCCATTATCTTTTGGTGGATGAGTATCAGGACACCAATGCCAGCCAATACGAGATGCTTCGTCTTTTAATTGGAACAGAAGCGCGTTTGACGGCAGTTGGTGATGATGATCAATCCATTTATGCCTGGCGTGGAGCAAGGCCTGAAAATATCGAGCAGTTACACAAAGACTATCCTGTGCTCAAAATCGTCAAACTGGAACAAAACTACCGTTCAACAGGACGCATTTTGAAAGCCGCTAACCAGCTGATCCGAATCAACCCCCATACATTTGAAAAAAGACTGTGGAGTGATCTGGGTTATGGTGATTCAATCCGTATCATTGAGTGTACAAGTGGAGAAGATGAAGCCGAAAGAGTGACCATGGAATTACAGTCACATAAATTCCAGAAAAGCACACGCTTTAAAGATTATGCCATTTTATACCGAGGTAATTTCCAGTCGCGTTTATTTGAACGTTATTTACGAGAACAAGGTATTCCGTATGTGATCAGTGGAGCCTTGTCTTTTTTCGAACGCTCTGAAGTTAAAGACGTGATGGCATACCTGAAACTGCTATCGAACCCTGATGACGATACTGCATTTTTAAGAATAGTGAATACACCTCGTCGCGAGATTGGCCCAGCGACACTGGAAAAACTGGGAATGTATGCCAGTGAAAGAGGTATTAGTATGTTGGCTGCGTGTTCAGAATACGGCGTTAAAGAAATATTAAGTGAACGCGTCTGGAAAAAACTGACGACTTTTGCACGCTGGGTTGAAGAGACCACAGAAGCGGCAGAAAGAGGCAATCCTGTCCAAGTAGCCAGATCAATGCTGGAAGAAATAGGTTATGAACTGTGGCTATTTGAGCAATGTAAAGATGACAAGATTGCTGAGCGCCGAATGAAAAATGTTACCGAGGTGCTGGACTGGCTACAACGCATAGCTGACAAGGAAAAAGGTGAAACGCTGGGTGAAATGGTCGCATTTATGGCATTGATGGATATTCTTGAGAGAAATAATGAAGATCAGGATCTTGATGCTGTCTCACTGATGACTTATCACGCCGCTAAAGGTCTGGAATTTCCAAATGTGTTCATGGTGGGGGTCGAAGAAGAGTTATTGCCACATAGCAGCAGTATCATGGAAGATAATGTAGAAGAAGAGCGGCGACTGACTTATGTTGGTATCACCAGAGCGCAGCGTAATCTGACAATAACTTATGCTAAAAAACGACAGCGTTATGGTGAATCTGTAGAGTGTGAGCCGAGCCGGTTTTTAGAAGAGCTACCAGCTGATGATCTGGAATGGACTGGTGGTGGTAGAAAACTGGATGAAGAGACCAGCAAAAAACGTGCGAATGATCATTTGGAGATGATGAAAAGTATGTTCGAGTAAAACTCAGATCGAAGGTTTATCCCGCTTGAATTGAGCTGTTTTCTTCGAAAGTTATCGCATCCTGAGTAGCCTGTAATTGACGAACAACTTTAGTAATTAACTGAGCGGGCTCAGTAGGTTTAGTTAAAAAATCTCGAGCACCGAGTTTTAATCCCCAAGCCTTATCTGCTTCCTGGGTTGAGCCACTAACAATAATTATTGGAATGTGAGAAGTATCAGGATGGCGAGTAAGATAACGTGTTGCCTGAAAACCATTAACTTCAGGCATTACGATATCCATAATAATTAAGTCTGGTTTTTCGTGTCTGGCGGCTAAAATACCGTGCTTGCCATTTTCTGCAGTGATGACCTTGAAACCATATTCTTCCAGGGTCTTCTTGGTGGCGTATACCTGAGTACGTGAATCATCAACGACAAGAATCGTTTTATTAGAACGGTCAATAGTGAACGGCGCTTGTTTTTTTTGTGAAGACTTATCTTTAGAAAACCAGCTGCCTGGTATAAATCCTTTCATATATTATTCTTCGGGGAATGTAATCTTAACAACCGGTCGCTCATCTTCATCAATAATGGCTTGTAATTTTAAGGTTACAGACTCTGGTCTTGCATTGGGTTGGTCGCTGGGGATTCTCTGTATACGGAATTCACATTCGACATCTGTAACCCTGTTTCTCAGAGCGCTGGAAGCCATAAAAAGTACATGACGCAGGCGTTGTAATACAGCTAATTCATTTCCAATACTGTGGATATCGACACAATCGCGCCAGACCATGTTTGAAACATAAACCGGGCGATTGAAGTTAAACAATTTTGCTGTGCTACTTACATCACGTAAGGCAGGTCTTTGTGAGTCGAACTCCAGATTTTCATTAGCCATATTCATCATTATCTCAAACTCCCCAGAAAACTCCTTTTAACATTAGGTTAATATACATAATTAGACACTATTTCATCGAGAAGCATGTCACAGAAAGTAAGCCGTTTGTCGGAATACTTAATACTACGGATATAAGTGTACGGGCTAACCCTTAACGATATCTTAAGGCTTGATAGGTAATAGGGATTGATATGTTACGGCTTTGTAACAATAGGGCTAATTTTCATTTAATTCGCCAGATAATTCAATTGAATCCTCTATCCCGATGTAGTTTTCAATCGCCGTCTGGGCAGCTAAAAAAAGCGCGTCCATTTCATCTGTAAATAACTGTGGATAGGAAATGCCTTCTACCCATCCATACAGTGAAATTCTTAACTGGTCTGCGCTTCGGACATGTTGCTCAATATCATAAGAAATTTTTTGGTAGGCACTGAGTGTCGGGCTGATATTTAGGTGAGTAAAAATTTCTGATACAGCAAGAATCCATTCTTCAGCAGAATGATCAAGTTCCAGTTCCTGAGTAGTAGGAGCTTTTCCCGGCTGGTGCAAACTATCAACCCATACTTTGAAACTGCATTGTTGAAGTGCGTGATAAATATCGGTTTCAGAAATCATCATAATGATCAAATTAGTTGTGTTAGCAACATACTTGTTATCACCACTGTTCCAGGTTTTTGAAGCAATAAAACTGTAGAGACTCATGTGGTCTTTAAAAGTAGCAAGATGTAATTGATCAAGTATCAATACGGTTGTTTCTGCTTCACTTAATGCGCAGGTTTCAATAATGGTTTTTTCAAACTCCTGCATCGGGTCTGCATCGACAGATTGATTGTCTTCATCAAATTGAATAACGATGGGCGCTTTATTTTCAAGGCCAAATTCAAAATAAAGAACATGTTGATATTCAAGTGCATGAGCAAGTGCATTTGCAAAGGCTGTTTTTCGTCGGCCAGCTTCACCCTCTATATTGAGTGTTTTAATATGGTCGATGGCAGGATTGTTGAGACAGCTTAAAGCATACTCATAATCTTTATGACTAATGAAGCCATACTGTTCCATTCGTTGTTTTAATGTATGCATATTACCGGTCTGGGTTTGAATAGATTTTTATGATATAAGATTAGTCAATATAATCAAATATAAAAAGTATTTAGTTCATTTAAACGGGGATTCATAAATACAATGGAATATCATGATATTGCTCTTTTACTTCGTTCTCATTCGCCGGTGCTGTTACTTGAAACGCACGAAGAGAGAAGGGCGTTAGAATTATTAAAAGACATATCAATTAATATCGATATGCCAGTGTTTAAATGGTCTGTTGCAACAGGCATGAAAAGAATGGACCTGAATCTTGATGAACAAACCCATTTAAAAGAACCAAAAAAGGTACTGGAGCATATAATAGCGGCAGATTTTGAAGGTATTTACATGCTGCTGGATTTTCATCCATACCTGACAGATCCATTGCATGTTCGGTTATTAAAAGAGCTGGCAATGAGTTTTGATAATAGCCGGAGTAAGCTGGTATTAATCAGTCATAAAATGACGATACCTGCGGAGATTAAAAAAATGACAGTGAGTTTTCAGTTAAGACTTCCAAGTGAAGATGAGCTGAATAAAATTGTACGTGATGAAGCGACTAGTTTTAAAAAGCTCAATGCCGGTAAAAAAGTTAAAACGGATAATGCTACGTTAGATCTATTAGTTCGAAACTTGAAAGGGCTGACCTATAACGATGCCCGACGAATCGTGCATTCTGCAATAGTTGATGACGGCGCGATTACTGAAAGTGATTTACCTGAAGTTATGCAGGCTAAATATAAATTAATGAATCGTGATGATGTTCTTTCGTTTGAATACGAAACCAGTAGTTTCTCTGAACTGGCGGGTATGAAGAAATTAAAGAAATGGTTGTTGCAACGAGAAAAGTTTTTTCATAAAACGGTAGAAATGCCTGGTATGGAAAGCCCAAAAGGAATTCTTTTGCTGGGTGTTCAGGGTTGTGGAAAAAGTGTCGCAGCAAAAGCGGTAGCCGGTGTCTGGAACGTACCTTTATTAAGACTGGATTTTGGCAGCCTATATAATAAATGGGTTGGGGAAACTGAAAAAAATATTCGTGAGGCACTGGCAACAGCAGAAGTCATGTCCCCCTGTGTACTATGGATTGATGAGCTTGAGAAAGGCATTTCGGTTAATGATAATGATGATGGTACTTCTCAACGATTGTTAGGTACTTTATTAACCTGGATGGCTGAGAATACCAAGCCGGTATTTATTGTTGCCACTTCAAACAATATTGAACAATTACCACCGGAGTTAATACGCAAAGGTCGATTGGATGAAGTGTTCTTTGTAGACCTGCCTGAGCTGGATGTTCGTGAAGATATTTTTCATATTCATGCTGAAAAACGTGACCTCAATAAATCATTGCTGGACATGAAAAAATTGGCAAGTCTGACTAAAGGCTTTTCGGGCTCGGAAATAGAGCAGTTAGTTGTATCAGCAATATATTCCGCTCATGCAGAAGATAATGACGTTAATATGCAGAGTCTTATGCATGAAATAGAGATAACTAAACCGTTATCAATACTCATGGCTGAAAAAATTGAAGCCTTGAGAAACTGGGCTAAAGGCCGAACTGTTTCTGTTGATTAATGAAGGGTTAATGATGCCCGGTATGACAAAATCGACGGCGAATATCCCGTAGTATAATAAATAACCATGGCCAGATGATGGCGCCGATCAGTGACGGAAGGAAGTACAGTGTCGTATCCGGTGCGTTGTCAGTAATACCGCTGACCCATAAAACAATAAGTTGTTTGATAACCAGAAGAATACCAACAAACATGGCTTGTTGTATCAGAGTGTAAACCCGAATACGCAGGTATAATCGCTGAACCAGAAAAATAACTAAAACCAGTGCAACGGCATGCTGTCCAAGCAAAGTTGTATGACTGACATCGAGTAACAAACCAAAGATAAAGGCGAGAAGTACGCCTGCAATTTGTGGCAATGCCATTGCCCAATAAATCAAAACCAGTGTGACCCAGTCAGGTCGAGAATAATTTGCCCAATCAGGTAAAGGCAGCATGTTCAGCATTAACGCGACTGACAAGGATACAAGAATGGCTATATAGGGTCTGGGTATCATTAGTTAGTGTTACTTTCTATGCCGTAGTTATCAGGTGGAGCGTTATGCCAAAGCATAAGCACTTCGCGAGTTTGATCAAGCTTTGCTGTTGGCTCAATATCAATACTGGCAAATGTTTCGCCAGCAGGGCGCTCAATATTGCTGATCACACCAACGGGATAGTTAGGTGGAAATCTGCCACCCAGTCCAGAGCTAGTGACTACATCACCAACCTTAATTTCAGCATTATGCGGTATGAAACGTAATTCAAGTCTGCTTGAATCACCAGTACCAAAAACCGTACCTCGTAAGCCAGTGCGATTAATTTGAATCGGTATTGCATGATTACTGTCAGATATCAGCATGACCGTAGAGGCACTTGCTTCCACATGAATAATTTGTCCCATGATGCCATATGCATCAATAATAGCCTGACCTACATAGGCGCCATTATCATCATCTTTATTAATGGTAATCAGTCGTTTGTAAGGGTCCTGATCGACGCTAAAGATTTCAGCGATAAGTACTCGTTCACTGGCTTTTCTTGGGGTACCGAGCAGTTTGCGCAATCGCTGGTTTTCGAGTTCCATTGTGTTCATTTTTTGCAAACGAACCTGATACAGTAGATGTTCTTGCTTTAAGCTACGGTTCTCATTAATTAAATCATTGTGAGAGGTAATAGACTGATCAATCCACTGAATAAACTCGCCGGGAATGTTAATTGTGTAACGAAGTGGATAAATTAAATTAGAGAGTCCGGAACGAAGTGTCTCAAGATGGTTCCAGCGGTGATCGGCAACCATCAACGCAATGGATAGAATAACCAGTACGATTGTGCGAACGAATAGTGAGGCTCTGGTTTGAAACAGGGCGTTCATTTCGACCATATTTAATGGACTCTTCTCATTAATGATTAGTGCAAATTGCTATCGATTCATTGGCCTGCTCATGCAAATGAGTCGATAGTAATTAAAGGTCTTATTCAACAGCCAGGAAATCGCCGCCATGTTCGTCGATGAGTTCCAGTACACGACCACCGCCACGAGCAACGCAGGTTTTAGGGTCTTCAGCCATGACCACTGGTAAACCAGTTTCTTCCATAATCAGTCGGTCGATATCACGTAGCAACGCACCACCACCCGTTAATACAATACCGCGTTCGGCAACATCAGCACCCAGTTCAGGTGGTGTTTGCTCTAGTGCAGTTTTAACAGCACTAACGATGCCGTATAAAGGTTCCTGTAATGATTCAAGAATTTCATTGCTGTTCAGTGTGAAACTTCTTGGAATACCTTCAGACAAGTTACGGCCTTTAACTTCAATTTCTAGTAACTCTTTACCCGGATAAGCAGAACCAATCTCATGTTTGATTAACTCAGCTGTTGCTTCACCAATCAGGATGCCGTAGTTACGACGGACATAGCTGATGATCGCTTCATCAAACTTGTCACCACCAATACGCACAGAAGCAGAATAAACAATACCGTTTAAAGAGATGACAGCCACCTCAGAAGTACCACCACCAATATCCAGTACCATTGAACCGCGTGGTTCATCAACTGGCATACCAGCACCGACAGCCGCTGCCATTGGTTCTTCAATCAGATAGACTTTTCGGGCACCAGCACCAACAGCTGATTCACGAATCGCACGGCGTTCAACCTGTGTAGCACCACAAGGCACGCAAACTAAAACTCGCGGACTGGGGCGGAATATTGCCGTTTCATGTACGCTGCGGATAAAAAATTGCAGCATTTTTTCAGTGATATTGAAATCTGCAATAACGCCATCACGCATTGGGCGAATGGCCTGAATATTTTGTGGAGTACGACCAAGCATGGTCTTGGCCTCTTTACCGTAGGCTTCGATAGATTTCGGGCCGCCAGGGCCGCGATCCATACGGATTGCAACGACAGAAGGTTCGTTCAGAACAATTCCTTTGCCGCGTGCATAAATTAGGGTATTTGCTGTTCCCAGATCAATAGAAAGATCATTGGAAAAAAGTCCGCGTAAACGATTAAACATTATATGTAGCTAGCCTTAGTTCTGAGCTTTCAACTTTTACTGATCCCTCTGCAATAAACAGAACTTAGGAGTCACAGGTTGATTATTTAGCTCGTGGTCAATTTATTGTTAGGTTATTCAGGCAATTTAAAAGCCAAATTTGGCTAATTTTGCAAGGATTTACCTATAAAGTCATTCTATTTTGTTATTGATTTTTACAATCCAGCCGCCACTGTACCAAATCTAGCGCTTTTTCGCCAAACATCTGCCGACATTGTGGTGTCAGAGCGGTATA